>JGI26470J50227_1000211_pt1 | contig 26804 bp, 22 predicted proteins | sample FreactTroBogLake_FD_50227 | JGI IMG/M metagenome (IMG submission 50227)
ACCTGCGAAGCCGAATGTTCCGGGACCGGGCCCTGGGGTGGCGTCAGGACTTGGAACGCTGGATGACCAGCGTGTGGAGGCGGGAGAATCAGATCCCACTCCACCCCGTCACACCCCTGGCAAGGCATCTCATGACCGCCTGAGGGCATCTGCCGAATCGGGGGCACTGAAATCGGATTAAAATAGAATGGACTTTCTAATACATTTAACCAGCCCCCGGGCGGCAACCCTGGGGATCCCTGCTATGATCCGGGGCAGGAGGACTCCTTTGAAGTGCATCGTATTGATCCTGAGCTTGCTAGTGGCCACCGGAGCCTTCGGTGGGGCCTTGGGAGACCCCAAGGCGCCGGTGACCCACTACTCCGAACTGGCCGGAACTCTCGTTATTGACGCCGCCAAGGTCTACATCTTCAAGTCGAACGGCCATGAGTACTACCTTTCCGTGGAGCCTTCGGACCCCGGGGTCGACCACTTGAAGTCGGGGATGGCCATCATCGTCAAAGGGATGGTCACCGTATCGGTGGGTCCCCACGACGAGACGACCCGCACGTTGCGACCCCAACAGATGATCATCCGAGGCCGGGTCTACCAGGAGCCGGAGACGCCCAATCCCTAATCCCACCGTCATGGTTCCACTCTTTCCGTCCGACACTGGAAGAAGGAGAGTGCCATGGAGTTCGGCAATGACATCAATTGGGAAGCCCACGATCTGGCCGACCTCCTGACCCTCGGGAAGGGCCAGGTCGCCAATCTCACGTTCTATAAGCTTGTCTTCAACGCTCTCGACCAGTTGGCCCGGGACCACGCTTCGTCCGAAGAGGTCTACCATCAGTCCCTGATGGCCCTCGTTTCTGGGTACCTGGCCTCGTTGAACCCCCAGTACTTGCCCCAGGCTGTGGCCGCCAAGAATCTGCTGCTAAAAAAGGTTGCTTTCTAGCTCTGAGGTTTCCCCGTAGGCCGACCGACGACCCGAGCCCCGGGGCGATGGTCGCCGAGAGACTACTCGGCGCGATCTGCGGGGCTCACCCGGACCAGCAGGTCGGCGTGGAGGCTTGCGTAGTGTTGATGCTGGTCTTCGAGGGNCTTCATGACCCGGTCCACCGTGAACTGCTTGGAATCTTCGTCGGTGGGGCACTCTTCTTGGGCCGCTTTCCGGAAAGCATGGCAATCCACCACAGGACTGACACCATACAAAATCACATCCTTGTGGGCCTGGTCGTCGACCATGGACCCGTCGCTGGTCACGTGGAGGGNGTTGCCGTTGATACTCATGAACACGAAGCGGTCGAAACTCTTCAGGTAGGAGTCTACTTCCTTGACAGCTCGTTTCGTCTCGGGTTTGCCGGGTCGGTAGCGGGTCCCTGCCGGGAAAAGCAGGATGATCTTTCCCGAGGTCTTCGCCTGGCTTAAGGCTTTCATCGAGGCCATGTTGATCTTCCGGGCGATCCGCAGTTCTTCCTCTTTTTCGGGACCGTCGGGGAGGGCCTCGATCGACCGGGACGGATAAATGACGATACGACTGAAGGCTTCGGTGAAGGCCAGGACCACCGGGCTCTCTTCGTTGAGCTTGAAGCCCGCCATGGCGACGATGGCGTCGGCGACGGCTTTGCCGTCGGGGNGGGCTTTCTCCACCAAGTTGATCAGACACGGCAAATCAAAGTTTGAGTAGTGCTCGCACAGAATCAGGCAGGATTCTCCCGCCTGGGCCCTGCGGTAGAGGTCGACCAAGTTCTCGATCCCTTGTACCGAACTCCCCGGAAGCATCAAGTCTTCGACAATGCCATAGAAAAGATTGCGATTGATGCTATTTCCTTCCTGCCAAACATTTTCTTCGGTCACGACACTTTGATTTTTGGAATTCGCCATCATCTTTTGAATGATGGAGCCGTACCGTCCGGGGATGGAAATCATCGAAAACTCCTGGGACGCAGGATAGGGATGGAGTCCCCATTTGTCAAGGAAATGCCTAGCATCCGACGTTTTTGTATGTTTTGGCCTTGCTTAAGGGGAAGTCAAAGGACTAGTATCTAACAAATTTTCTCCTAGGAGTGCACTATGAAGAAGACGTTGACGACCCTCGTCGTCGGGTTCCTTCTCTTGTCTTCGGCCTTTGCCGCCGACAAGAAGACCGAGTTCACCGTGGTAAACGGTGCCGAGCCCGATTCCCTCGACCCGGCCCACATGCAGTCGAACACCGACGAACGCCTCTACGAGGCGCTGTACGAAGGCTTGGTGGTCTACGATGCCAAGACGAACGAAGCCCAGCCCGGGTTGGCCGAAAGTTGGAAGGTCGAGAAGGACGGGAAGACCTACACCTTTAAGCTCCGGAAGGCCACCTGGTCCGACGGGGTTCCGATCNCCGCCCACACCGTGGTCGATTCCTGGCTCCGGGAACTGGATCCCAAGACCGCCGGAGAGTATGCGGACTTTCCGGCGGGCTACATCGCGGGGGCCCAGGAATTCAAGGACGGGAAGGGTTCGGCCGCCGACGTGAAGATCAAGGCCGTCGACGACCAGACGTTCCAGGTGACCTTCAACGCTCCCCTGCCCACGGTGGCTCTGTTGGCCCACTACGCGTTCGGCGTGGTCCCCACCCATGTGATCGCCAAGATCGGCCAGAACTGGACGCTCCCGGCGAACTTCGTGGGTGACGGTCCGTTCCTCCTGCAAGACTGGGTGCCCCAGTCGAAGATCGTCGTGGTCCCCAATCCCAAGTATTGGAATGCCAAATCGGTGAAGCTGACCAAGATCACCTTCTTGCCCATCGACGACAATGCCACCGGGTACACGATGTACAAGAACGGCGAAGTTGACTGGATGACCACCGTCCCCCTGGACCAGTTGGACGAAGCCCAGCTGCGGAAGGACTACAACAGCCAGCCCGAAGCGTCGGTGTACTACTACGAAATCAACGTTACCACGACGGGCGTGAAGGAACTGCAAGACGTTCGGGTGCGCAAGGCCCTGTCCGAGGCCATCGACCGGACCACCCTGGTGAAGCGGGTGACGAAGGCCGGTCAGGTCCCCGCCACGTCGTTGAGTCCGAGCTTTCCCACCTACACGCCCCCGAAGTTGATCAAGGACGACATCAAGGACGCCCAGAAGCTCTTGGCGGCCGCCGGGTTCCCCGGGGGCAAGGGCTTCCCCAAGGTCACCCTGCTGTACAACACCAACGATAACCACAAGAAGGTTGCCGAGTACATCCAGGCCCAGTGGAAGACCAACCTGGGCATCGACATCGACCTGAAGAACGAAGAGTTCAAGACCGTCATCGCCGACCGGAACGCCCACAACTACCAAATCGCCCGGGCGGGTTGGATCGGTGACTACGGCGACGCCATGACCTTCCTCGACCTGTGGACCTCCACCAGTGGCAACAACGACCCCGGGTACCACAGCCCCAAGTTCGACGCCTTGATCGAAAAGGCCAAGAGCCTTCAGCCCGGGGCCGAGCGGTCGAAGGTCATGGCCGAGGCCGAGACCCTGCTCCTGACCGACTTGCCCATCATCCCGCTCTACTTCTACACGTCGAACAACATGATCGACACGGCCAAGTGGGCCGGCTGGTACAGCAACCCCTTGGACATCCNCCCCTGGCGGACCATCGGTCCCAAGTAAGGGGGAGGGGGCCCGGAAGGCTCCCCACCGAGATAGGGCCCCGGAAGGGGCCCTTTTTTTTGAGCGGTAGCCGGGCCGTCGCCAAAAAGGATAAGATACTGGCATTGCGGAGGGGAACATGACGACCATTGGCTTAGCGGGCGCCGGAACGATTGGTGGGGGGCTCATTCGCCTCTTAACGACCGAGCCCGCGGCCCGGCACCTGAAGCTCAAGACCGTTCTGGTCCGGGACGCCTCCAAGCCCCGTCCGGGGCTGCCGGCGGGGACCACGGTGACGACCCGGTGGGAAGACCTGGTCGAGGACCCCGCCATCGACGTGGTGGTGGAACTCCTGGGCGGCGTCGACGGGGCCTACCGGGTTGTCCGCGGGGCCCTGGCCGCCGGGAAGGCCGTGGTGACGGCGAACAAGAACTTGTTGGCCGAAATGGGCCCCGAGTTGTTTGCCCTGGCGGCCCACCACAAGGTGCCCCTGGGCTTCGAAGCCAGCGTCTGCGGGGGCGTTCCCATCATCCGTATCCTGCAAGAGTCCCTCCGGGCCGACCGGATCACGTCGGTGGAAGGGATTGTGAACGGCACGACCAACTACTTGCTGACCCGGATGAGCGAAGAACTGGCCTCGTACGACGTCTGCTTGGCCGACGCCCAGCGCCTGGGGTTCGCTGAGCCCGACCCCGACTACGATGTTTCCGGCAAGGACGCCGTGTGCAAGGCGGGGATCCTCGCCACCCTGGCCTTCGGGGCCTACGTGGACTTTCGCCAAATTCCCACCACGGGGATTGAGCGGCTGGAACTGGAGGATGTCCGGCAGGCCGAAGCCATGGGCTACCGGATCAAGCTCGTGGCCTCGGCCCGCCGGGCCCCCGGGGGCGGCCTGGACGCCGAGGTGGGTCCCGTTCTGCTGCCGTTAGACCACCCGCTTGCGTCGGTTCGGATGGAATACAACGCCATCTTCATCGAAAGCGAAGGGTTGGTGAAAACCTTGGCGTCGGGCAAAGGGGCGGGGCCGGCCCCGACCTCGGTGAGCCTGTTGGCGGATTTGCTCGACATCGCCGAAGGCCGGGCCCGGGTTCCCGGGGCCGACCACCCCTTCCTGGGGAAGCCCTGGGACCTGGGCAACCGGGAGGGGTCCCTGTCCCGGTATTACCTGCGACTCGCCGTCCCCGATAAACCCGGCATCCTGGCCCAGGTGGCTGGTCTCTTTGCCCAGCAACAAATCAGCATTGCTTCGGTGCTCCAGCCCGAGGTGCCCGATGCCACCCGAGGGTCCATCGTCCCCCTGATCCTCACCACCCATTCCACCACACGAAACCGCCTTGACCTCGTTCTGGCCTCCCTGACGGCCCAGGGGTGGGCCCGGAGCGTTGTGTTGCGGATCCAGGAGAACTAAGTGGCCGAAACCATCACGTCGTTCCATGGGATCGAAGAGACCCTGAAAGATCCTCCCCCGGGGGCCGAGCTGGTCATCGGGAAACACAACGCCCGGATCGACGCCTTGGTGCTGCTGGCGAAGCGGGGCAAGGTGTCCGTGAGGGAGGGGGCGGACGCCGAACTGACCAAGATGGCCGAGGGCCGGGAACACCGGGGCGCGGTGCTCGTGCTCCCGACCGGCCGAAAGACCCGGGAGACCTCTCTGGAGGAGTTTCTGGCCACCTTCGAGGCGGAGACGGGTTTGGTCGTGCTCCTCGACGGCGTCACCGATCCTCAGAACTACGGGGCCATCCTCCGGTCCGCCGATCAGTTTGCGGTGGACCTCGTGGTGATCCCCGCCCGGCGGTCGGCCTCGGACACCCCCGCCGTTTCCTCGGCCAGCGCCGGCGCCGTGGCCTGGGNGCCCCATGCCATCGTCCCCAACCTCACCCGAGCCCTGGGGCAACTCAAGGAACTCGGCTTTTGGATCTACGGTGCCGACATGGACGGGACCCCGGTGCACCAGGCCAAGCTCACCGGCCGGGTGGCCTTGGTCCTAGGCAGCGAGGGCAAGGGCCTGTCTCGGCTTGTTCGGGAAACCTGCGATGTCGTGGTATCGATCCCGACCCGAGGCCGCATCGATAGCCTCAACGTGTCGGTGTCGGCGGGCATCCTGCTCTACGAAGCCCGCCGCCAGCAGGGCTAGCCCCTGGCCAGCAGGGCCAGGTCCACGTCGAGTTGGGCCTCGAGGTCGAGGACCAGGCTCTTCAGGTTCAGTTCTTCGTTCAGCAGAAGGATCTGCGTCGACTGGTTGTTGAGCTCGGCGGCCTGCAGATCCAACAGGCGGCCGGTGCCCAGCTTGTACGCCGCCGCCGTGAGGACCTGGGCCCTTTGGGTGGCTTGGACCGCCGCCTGCAGGGACCGAACCGCGTGCTCCGACGTTTGAATCGACCGTCGCCGGTTCTCAATGTCATCCCTATCGGTCTGCTCGGTCTGGGCCAACCTCTCCTGGGCGAGGTCGATCCGGCCGTCGAAGGCGGCGGTCTTGTCCCAGAAACTGGAACCCGGTAGGAAACTTTCGAGGTTCCAGGTGAGGGTCATCGACGAAGCCCCCGAGGACTGGGGCCAGTTGTTGGTATCCCACAGACTCTTGTTCTGGGGCCCGTTCAGGTTGGGGTCGGCGGTGTATTGGAACACCAAGGCCGGGAGCACCCCCAAGACCTGGAGGCTCTTCCCCGTCCGAAGGTTTTGCACCTGGGATTCCTGGGCCCTGAGGTCCAGACGATGGGCCACCAGCAGGGGGGTAGGGGGAAGATCCACGGGGGCGTCGTCCAGGGTGCCGTCGAGGGTCAGGTTGGGGTTCGGAGTAACCCCCAGAAGTTCCTGGAACGTCATCAAGCTGTTGGCAAAGGCTGTTCTCTGCTCCTCCAGTTGGGGCCGGAGGGTGTCGACATCCACCTGGTTTTGGGCGTACGTGAGTTCGGTTTCTTGGCCGAGTTGGTACGAGATCCCCGACTGACGAAGCCTCTCTTCGGAGTTCTTCAACCGGGCCTGGGTGAGGTCGATGCTCTCCTTTTGGACCAAGAGTTGGTAAAAGAACTTGCGAACGCTGGCCCTCACCGACCGAACGGCCTGGTCGCGGCTGATCTTGGACTGGTTCAAGTTGACGTCGAGCTGGGCAAACTGGGCCAGGATGGCCGGGGTGAAGATCTCTTGGAACTTCAGGGACAAGCTGAGGTTATTGGCGTCGGGGACGTAGTACGCAATGCCCCCGGTGCTGGTGGGGTACAGGGCCCCGGAAGCCGCGGCGTCATTGAGGCGACTCACCGTGACCCCCGTGGAAATCGTGGGAAACAGCACGTTGAACGAGTGATCCTTGACCTTCTGCTGGATCGAGGCCTCGAGGACGGCGTTCTTCACGTCCAGATTGTTTTTCACCGCCAGGTCCACCGCTTGGTCCACGGTCAGGGTGGCGGGGCCGGGCTCGGCGGTGACCACCCCTGTCCCCAGGCCAAGGCCCAGGAGGATGGCAACGGTCATGGCGAACAGTTTCATTGGATGGCCCCTTGATCGCCCCGGGGGCGCACCAGATACGAACGGAGTTTCTCGATCCCGGCAAACGACACGGGGACGATGATGAGGCTGAGGACGAGACCAAAGAGCAGACCCCCGATGAGGACCGACCCGATGGCCTGCTTCAGTTCCCCCGACGAACCCAGGCCGAAGGCGATGGGCAACATACCGAAGATCATGGCGGCCGTCGTCATGAAGATCGGGCGAATCCGGGTCTGAACCGCCTCGACCAAGGCTTCGTTCAGGCCCAGGCCCCGCTCGGTCCGGCTCTTGAGGGTCCGATCCACCAACAGGATGGCATTTTTCGCCGAGAGACCAATCAACAGGATGATGCTCATGATCGAGAACAGGTTGAGGGTCTGGTGCATCNCCGCCAGGGCGAACAAGCCGCCGATCACCGCGAAGGGCAGGCTGAACATGATGCTCAACGGGTAGATGAACGAATTGAATAGGATGGCCATGATGGCGTACACCAAGATGATGGACAGCAGGAGGGCAAAGCCCAGGCTCCCAAAGGAGTCGGATTGGAACTTGAGGTTCCCTGACGGGAGGACGGACNCCCCAGGAAGGGTGACGTCCCCGGTCTTGCTCCGGATTTCGGTATCGATGTCACCGCTGGCCCGGTTGATGGCCTGGGCCGTGATGGTCACCGAGCTTTCCCGGTTGTACCGGTTCAACACGTTGGGGCCAAAGGCGTTTCGGATCGAGGCGAACTGACTCAGCTTCACCCGGTCTCCCTTGTCGTTCACGAAGCTAAAGTCCCCGATTTGGGCCGTTCCCGTCCGGTCCAGGGCATCCAAGCGAACCACCATCGAATAGTCGGCGTTGTTTTCGTGGTACAGAATGTCGGCCGAGTTCCCCGAGAGGGCGGTCCGGAGGGAGGACCCGACCACATCCAAGCTGAGACCCAGGTCGGCCATCCGGGATCGATCGATGTCGATGTCGAGTTCGGGCTTCGTCGAGCCACTGGACAGGCGAACCTGTCCCGTTCCCCGGACGCCCTTGATGACCTTGACCCATCGGTTGGCCGTGGTCACGACGTCTTCGTAGTTGGACCCGAGGACCACGTACGACACCGGGGCCGACCCGGTTTCGACGATGCCCAACTGGTCGACTTGCACCTTCACCCCAGGCATCTTCAGGATCTCCGCTTCGATCTCTTTGCCAATCTCGATGGAGGACTTGGTCCGTTGGTGCTTGGGTGACAGGGTCACGTTGATCTGAGACTTGTTGTCGACGGCCCCGGTGGCCGCGTACCCCACCTTGGTGAACACCCGGACGATCTCGGGCCTCCCCAGGAGGGACTTCTCGATCTGGGTGACGACCCTGTTGTTTTCTTCTAAGGTACTCCGGTCCGGAAGTTCGAGGACGATGTTGAACTGGCCCCGGTCGATGGGGGTGGTGAACTCCGAGCCAATGACCCCCGAACCGGCCAGGGCGAAGGACCCGAAGAGGAAGGCTACCGACACCAAGAGGGTCACCTTTTTGTGCTGCAACCCCCAGGTCACGGTCCTCTGGTACCACCGAGAGATCCCTTCAAACCCTGCGTCAAAGGCGACGCTGAACTTTTGGTAGGCCGAGGGCCTGGCCCGGCGGGCCTCCGCTTCTCCCAGCCGCGACGCCAGCAAGGGCGTGACCGAGAACGAGACCACGAGGCTGATGGCGGTGGCCAGCACAATGGTCAGGCCAAACTGCTTCAGAATATCGCCGACGGTGCCCCCCGCCACCGAAACCGGCAGGAAGGCGACCACGATGATCAGCGTGATCCCAAAGGCGGCGAACCCAATCTCCCGGGACCCGGCCCGGGCGGACTCCAGGGATGTTTTTCCCATGGTCCGATGCCGGTGGATGTTCTCGACCACGACGATGGAGTCGTCCACAAGGATGCCGATGACCAGGGTCATGGCCAAGAGGCTCATCAGGTTCAGGGAAAAGTCCATTTGCCCAATGATGACCAAGGTGGTGAGGAGGGNGGTCGGGATGGCCATCATGATGATGAAGGCGTTCCTGAGGTCGTGGAGGAACACGACGATGACCAACGAGACCAGGACAATGGCCAGCAGGATGTCGGTGACCACATCGTTCGCAGAGTCGAGGGTGAACGTGGTGGAATCGTCGGCGATCTCAAACTTCAGCTTCAGGGCCTTCGNCTCCCCCTCGATCCGCTTGAGCTCCTGCTTGACGCTCCGGCTCACGTCGACGGCGTTGGCCCCCACTTGTTTCACCACCGAAATCCCGATGGCGTCCTTGCCGTTCAACCGGCTAATGGTCGTGGACTCGGCCAGGGTGTCCTCGACGTCGGCCACGTCTTTCAGGCGGATCGTTCCAAACCCGGGACTGCTCACCAGGATGAGGTTGCGAACCTCGTCGACGGACCGAAGTTTCCCGGCGATCCTCACCACGTACTGACCGTCGAGGTCCTTGATGTTCCCCGCCGGAAAGTCGAGGTTGGCCGCCAGAAGCTTGCTCTGGATGGTCAGGATGGGGATGCCGTAGTGCTCGAGTTTGTCCTGGGCGACGTTGATGTGGATCTGTCGCACGTTCCCGCCGGTGAGGGTGACCTGGCCCACCCCGTTGAGTTGGCTGATCCGGGGCAGAACCCTATCCTTGATGAACTGATAGAAGACCCCCGGGGTCGCATTCGCCGTGGCCGCCACCTGGAGAATAGGGAGGTCGTCGAAAGAAAACTTGTTCACCACAGGGGTCTTGGCGTCGGTAGGGAGCTTATTGAGGATGGTGTTGACCTGACGCTGGACGTCTTGGAGGGCGGTCTCGATGTTGGTCTGGGCCTTGAAGTTGATCTGGACGATCGACAAGCCCTCGAGGGACTGGGATTCGATGTAGTCGATGTGGGCCACCCCGGCCACGGAATCTTCGATGTACTTGGTGGCCGAGCTCTCGACCTCGCTGGGGGAGGCCCCGGGATACACCGTCGACACGGTCACCACCGGTACGGAGATTTCCGGGAGCAGTTCGTACTTGAAGTGGGAATAGGCGACCACACCCAAGAAGGCCAGCAACCCAAACAGGATGATGACCACCACGGGCCGCACCAAGGGAATATCGAGGAGATTCAAGGCTGAACTCCCGAAACCACGGTGACCGCGGCTCCGTCGTCCAGGTTGTTCTGACCCGACGTCACGACCTGATCCCCCTGGGCGAGGCCGCTCAAGACTTCGATGTCCGTGCCGTACTCGCCACCGACGACGATCTCTTTCTCGTGGGCCACGCCCCCTTGGACCACGAACACCTGGGGCTTCTGGACCGAACCGACCACGGCGACCCGGGGGATGGTGAACACCGATCGCTTCCCGAGGTCGATCTTCGCCGTCCCCAGCATCCCGTCGTACAGGGGCTTCGTCGGATCGTTCTTGAGATCAATTTCCACGGGGAAGGTCCGGGCCGACGAACTCTCGGGGCTAATGGCAAACACCGTCCCGGAAAAGGGTTGGGCCGGGTACTGGTTGGCTTCGATGGCCACGGATTGGCCCTTTTTCAGGCGCAACACGTCATTCTCGCCGATGGGGACTTGCAGTTTGAGCCTGGTGATGTCGATCNCCCGGGCTACCGGCGTCCCCGACGAGACCATGGTGCCCACCGACACGCTCCTCTCGGTGACGACCCCTCCCAGGGGCGCTTTGATCTTCGTGTTCTCGTATTCCCTCCGGGCCGACACCAACTGGGCCTGGGCGTTCACAAAGGCAAGGTGACTGCCCTGCCGGTCCGTTTCGGAAATCACACTTTGGGTGAACAACTGCTGGGCCCGGTCCCAGTCGGCCTTGGTCTTGTCAAAGCTGGCCTGGGCCGACGCCAGGTTCGCCAGTTTCACCTCGTCTTCGACCTCGGCCAAGGTATCGCCCCTGGCCACCGTCGAGCCCACGTCGACGTCGACCTTCACGACCTTTCCCTGGGTCTCGGAGACGACTTGAACCACGTCCTTCGCATGGATCTCGCCATTGATCGAGAGCACCCCATCCTCGGTCTTCCATTGGGGACTCGAAACCGAGACCGTCACCTTCACTCCATCGCTGGGGGTCGCCTTCGCTTCGGGCTTGGGGGCGGCGCACCCCGTGGTGATCACCAAGGCCCCCGCGACGAAGGCCTGATACCAGGGCCTCGTGAACCACCATTGCTTCTGTACCATCGTTCGGCCTCCTGGGCGATCTGTACCTAATATCACTACTCAAAGGAGAGAAAAGCAAACAAAAAGAACGTTATCGCAAATCCTGACACTGTGTAACCACTTACTAACATTCGAGGGCAAAAAAGAGCGTCACCGGGCCATCCGCCGGCTGAAGTCAGCGAACAACTCGTTCGTGTTTTGATCGAGGCCAAAGACCTCCACCATCACGAAGTGGCCGATCACCTGGTTGAGGATTTGCCAGGCCAAGAGGTGGCAGTCCCCCTGGGGCCCGTCGGCACCGTAGAGACGTAACAGGAACTGACGGACCTCCTCGTGGAGGTCCATGGCCTTGTAGATCTCGTCGCACCGGATCTGATCGTCCATGAGGGCGGGGCTGTGGAAGATCATCTTGAAGAGCTTCTTCCCCCGGAGGTTTCCCAGGTGGAGCAAATTCATGAGTTCCACGATCCCCGTGGCAGGATCGTCGCTGGCCAAGGTGCGGATCTTGTCGAGGGTCTCGTCGCTCTCGGTGGCGGCCTGGGAGATCAGCCGGAACAAATTGATCTTGCTCTCAAACTTTCGGAACAGGGTCGTTTCCGTGATCCCCGCCGCCTGGGCTAGCTCCCGGGTCGATACCGACGAGTAGCCCTTTTTTGCGAAGAGATCGAGGGCGATGTCCATGATGACCTTGGGGTCGTGTCCCATATGTTAGTATGTACTCACTATTGTTCTGAAAGTCAAGGAAATCGGGGCCCCTACCGGCGCAGGAACTTCTCGCCGATATCCCGTCGATACCAGGCCCCGGGGAACTTCACCTGGGTCACCGCTTCGTAGGCCGCCCGCTTGGCGTCGCCCAGGGTGTCCCCCACGCCCACGGCCGTAAAGCATCGTCCGCCCCCGGTGACCACGGACCCAGGGGATCCTGTGGTTCCGGCATGGAACACGAGGGGTCCCGGGACCCGCAGAGGGGGAAGCGGCTCGACGGGAAGGCCCTTGGGGTAGTCCCCTGGGTACCCGGGGGCAGCCACAACGATGCCCAAGGCCGCCTTGGAGCCCACCTCGAGGCGGTGGTCGGCGAGGGTTCCCTCGGCCATGGCCTGGACCAGGTCGCCGAAGTCAGAATCGATGAGGGGCAGGATGGCCTGGGTTTCGGGGTCCCCGAAGCGCACGTTGTATTCGAGGATCTTCGGCCCTTGGGCCGTGATCATCAGCCCGATGAACACAATCCCTTTGTAGTTCAGCCCATCCTGGTTCAAGGCCGCCATGGTCGGGGCCACCGTCTCGTCGAGGACTCGCTTCCACAGCGCCGCGTCGACCCGGGGAACGGGGCAGATGGCTCCCATGCCCCCGGTGTTGGGGCCCAGGTCCCCGTCCTGGGCCTTTTTGAAGTCGGCGGTCGGGGGCAGGACCACGTAGTCCCGGCCGTCGGACAACACAAAGACCGAAATCTCAAACCCCGTGAGGAACTCCTCCACCAGCAGGTGGTCCGTCTTCAGAACCTCGAGGCCAAAGCTCAGGGCTTCGGCCCGGTCGTCGGTTTCCAGCACGCCCTTGCCGGCGGCCAGCCCACTTTTCTTAATGACCATCTTCCCGGCCACCGTCGACACATACTCGGTGAACCCGAGGGGCTCGGCGAACTCCCGGGCCGCCGCCGTGGGTAGGCCGTGGCGGACCATGAAGTCCTTCGAGAAGACCTTGCTACTCTCGAGCTGGGCCCGGTGACGATCCGGGCCGATGGCCGGGATCCCTGCGGCCTGGAGGGCATCGACCACCCCGGCTTCGAGGTAGGCCTCGGCCCCCACGAACACCAGGTCGACGCCGTGGGTCTGGCAGGCGGCCACCNCCCCCGGTCCATCGTGGGGGTCGACCTGGGGGAGGTTGGTCCCCAGGGCGGCGGTCCCGGCGTTCCCCGGAGCGATCCACAGGCCGGATAGCCGTCGGCTGGTGGAGAACTTCCAGGCCAACGCATGTTCCCGGGCTCCTAGGCCTAAGATGAGCACGTTCATAGGGGGTCCTCCAAAAGGCGCAACACAGTGGCAGGGTACAGCTCATGTTCGAGGGCGTGGATCTTCGCCTCGGCTTCGGCTAGGGACAGGGCGCCCCGGGGGAAGGCCCGCTGGGCAAGGATGGCCCCGGTGTCCNCCCCCGAGTCCACCCAGTGGACCGTCACCCCGAGTTCCGGGTCCCCCGAGGCGAAGCTGTCGGCAATCCCGTGGGCCCCGGGGTGGCGGGGGAGCAGGGCCGGGNGGATGTTGATCAGCCGGCCGGCCCAGCGGTCCACAAAGGACGGCGTCAGGATCCTCATGAAGCCGGCCAACACCACCAGGTCGGTCCCGGCCGCCGTCAGCGCCCCGGTGATGACCCTCTCGGCTTGGTGGCGAACCTCGGTGGTCCCTCCCGGGGCGTAGGGCACCACCACCGAGGGGATTCCCAGGGTGGCCGCTCGGTCCAGGCAGTAGGCCCCTGGTTTATCACAAACCAAGAGGACCACCTGGTGGCGGGTGGGGGCCAACGCCTCGGCCAGGGCCTGAAAGTTCGACCCCGACCCCGACGCTAGGACGGCGACCCGACCCAACGTCAGCCGAGCCTCGTGGTGCCGGCTTCGAGCCGCCCCGCCCGGAACACGGAAACCCCAGCCTGGAGGGCCGAGGCTTCGAAGGCTTCGGCGTCGCCCTGGGACACCACCAGGGCCAAGCCAATCCCCATGTTGAAGACCTTGATCATCTCGTCTCGGTCCACGTGGCCGTCCTTCTCGATCTTTTCAAAGATCCGGGGCACCGACCAGGTCCAGTCCAGGTGCAACTGCAGGTGGGCGGGGAGCACCCGCTCGATGTTTCCAAAGAGGCCGCCCCCGGTGATGTGGGCGGCTCCCTCCAACCCGGGCAGGGGGAGGAGGGCCTTCATATCCTTGACGTAGATCTTGGTCGGGACCAACAGGTCTTCCCAGGCTTGGGCATCGTCGGGGCGGACTGCCTTCCGGGCCAGGCTGTAGCCATTGGAGTGGACACCGCTGGAGGCCACCCCAAAGACCACGTCCCCGGCGGCCATTCGGTCGGGCCGGGGCAACATCTTGTCCTTTTCCACCAGCCCGACGGTGAAGCCCGCCAGGTCGAAGTCCTCCCCGTGGTACAGGTCGGGCATCTCGGCCGTTTCGCCCCCGGCCAGCAGGCAGTCGGCCTGCTCGCAACCGTCGACCNCCCCCCGGATGATGGCCTGCAGTCTCGCCTCATTGATGTACCCGGTGGCGATGTAATCGAGGAACACGCTGGGCATGCACCCGCAGACCGCTAGGTCGTTGACGTTCATCGCCACCAAGTCGATGCCAATGGTGTCAAACTTTTGATGCTTTTGGGCCACCAGCAGTTTGGTTCCCACGCCGTCGGTGCACGACAAAAGCACGGGTCGGGNGAACGACTTCCAGTCCAGTTCGAGTCCCCCGGCAAACCCTCCGATTCCCTTCCCAATGGCCTTGGAGGGAATCTTGCCGATGAACTCGGCGAAGCGGTCACCCTTTTCGATGTCGACGCCGGCCCCGGCGTAGGTTTGCTTAGTGGGCATGGAAGGCTCCTTCGGTCTGTTTCTTCTGCGAGGCGTCGAGGGGTTCGGGGTACTTGCCTGTGAAGCAGGCGTAGCAATAGTCGTCGGGGTTACCGGGGGTGGGGCCGGAGCCCCCGGTACAGGCTCTCAGACCCTCTTCGGACAAAAACCTCACCGTGTCGGCCCCCAACTCCCGGGCCAGGGCCACGGGGTCGAGTCGGTTCGAGATGAGTTCTCCCCGGGTCGGGATATCGATGCCAAAGAAGCAGGGGTATTTGATTTCGGGGGCGGAAAGCCGCAGGTGAATCTCCCGGGCCCCGGCTTCCCGGAGGAGCTTCACGATGCGCTTGCTCGTCGTCCCCCGGACCAAACTGTCGTCGACCAGGACAATGCTCTTGCCCCGGACCACGCCCCCCACGGGGTTCAACTTCATTTTCACGGCGAAGTCCCGTTGGGACTGGCTGGGCAAGGTGAAACTCCGGCCGGCAAAGTGGTTCCGGGTCAGACCCATCTCGAAGGGAATGCCCTTGGCCTGGGCGTACCCCAGGGCGGCCGCGTTCCCCGAATCGGGGACGGGGATGACCACGTCGGCCACCACCGGGTCGCCCTGGGCCAATTGGTGGCCAATGGCCTTGCGCATCTGGTACACCGAGCGGCCGAAGATCTCACTGTCGGGCCGGGCGAAGTAGATGAACTCGAACGCACAGTGGGCCAGTTTTCGAGGCCCTTCGGTGGCAAACTGGTGACTCTCCCNCCCCAGGGGGCCGGCCCCGGCCTGGCGGACGACGATGATCTCTCCGGGCTCGACCTCCCGGTAATCCGTGATCCCCAGGATGTCGAGGCCGCAGGTCTCGCTCACCACCACGGTCATTTTGTCGTTGCACCCGATGTACAGCGGGCGAAAGCCCTTGGGGTCCCGGATGGCGTACAGGGCCCCCTGGTGCATGAGGACCATGGAGAAGGCCCCCTGGAGCTGGATCAAGGTGTCGGTGAGGGCCTCGAGGAGCTTGTGCCGGTGACTCCGGCTGATCAGGTGCAGAATGACTTCGGTGTCGCTGGTGCTAGAAAAGATGGCCCCTTCGTCGGTCAGGGTGCGGCGGATCACTTCGATGTTGCTGATGTTGCCGTTGTGGGCCAGGGACATCTCGCCCTTGTTGCTCACGATGTGGAAGGGCTGGGCATTCTGGGCCAGATTGCCCCCGTGGGTAGAATACCGGTTGTGACCAATGCCGATCCGACCCAGGTGGGTCTCGGTGAGGAACGGGCTGAGAACCTGACTCACCAGGCCGAGGCCCTTCTTGGTGGTCATGGTCTCGGCGCCCCCCACGGTCTTTTCGAGGTAGGTCNCCCCCGCCGACTCTTGGCCGCGGTGTTGTTGTGCGTAGAGAGGGTAGAACAGAAGCTCGGGGATGTTCGCGTCGTCCTTGGTCAAAAGACCGGCGACCCCACAGTGGTGCTCAGGATGATCCGAGCCCTCAAGAACGTCGTCGATCGCGTCGGCATCGGTCGCCAAGGAGCCCTCCGTATCGTGCAGTCCGGGATGAGACCTTATACCTCAAAACGCCGTTCCTAGGGAAGCGAAGGGAAGGGAAACCTGGGCCCTCAGGCCCCGGGGGCGAGGTTGTGTTGAAGGTCGTCCCGGGCGTTGATCCGATCCCGGATGGCCCGAAGCTCTTCCCGGCACTCCCGGAACGTCAGGAGCAACCGGGGGTCGAACCAGGTGCCCCCCATGTCGAGAACCTGGTCGAAGGCGGCGTCAAAGGGCAGACTCTCCCGGTACGACCGGGGGCTGGACAGGGCATCGAACACGTCGACCAGGGACACGATCCGGGCCTCGAGGGGAATGTTGTCCCCCGACAGTCCTTCCAGGTACCCCCGGCCGTCCCACCGTTCGTGGTGGAACCGGGCGATGTTCGAGGCCATGGGGTCGATGCCCTCGGCCCCGAGGATTCGACCGCCGTAGCGGACGTGCAAGCGTTGGATTTCTCGTTCTTTCTCGGTGTACTTCTCTATCCCCAGCAACTGACAACTGACCCCGACTTTGCCAATATCGTGGAGGCCGGCGTAGAGCCGAATCCGTTCCACCCAATGGGCTTCGGCCCCGGACCGCAAGGCCACCAGGGCGCTGTATTCCGAAATGCGCTCGATGTGGTAGGCCGTGTCTTCGTCGGAATTCTGGTTCGTGGCTTCGAGGGCAAAGATCATGGACTTGGTCAGCCGCCCAATCTTGCCCCGTTGGTCCCGGATCGTCTTCTGGCGGGTCTGGAACCGGCGGGCCTGGCGAATGGTGAACGCCAGTTCTTCGATCCGCCACGGCTTGTTGAGGTAGCGGTACAGCCCCGCGACGTTCACGGCCTCCCGGACCGCCTCCAGGTCGGAGTACCCCGTGAGGAGCACCAGGGCCGTGGTGGGGCTCAACTTTCGGACCTCGGCCAGCAGTTCGTGGCCCTTCATCCCCGGCATGTTCTCGTCGGAGATGACCATGACCAGGTCGGACCCCTCCAACAGGAGCTCCCGGATCAACTCCAGGGCTTCGTCCCCGGAATCGGCCGACTCCACGTGGAATTCCGAGCCGACTTCCCGGCGCAACTCTACCCGGAGACTCTCGAGGAGGATGCGTTCGTCGTCGACACACAGCAGGTAGGGCTTTGACAAGGTACTGGAAAGTTTAGCTTCTGAGCCGGGGGAAGTAAAGACCAGTCAGCTGTTTCGTGTTTCTCGCCAGGACGGCGGCCGTAGCTTCCGGGGTTTCTCCCCACAGTTCCGCCATCCTCCGCAACACTTCCCCCAGGTGGCTCGGTTCGTTGGGACGATGGGGGTCGGCCCGCCAAAGGTCTTGGGGAAGGAGGTCGGGGCTGTCGGTCTCGATGAGAACCCGATCCCGGGGCAGGAACCGGACCACCTGGGGAAGCCTCTGGTTCCGGGTCCGGGTCAGGGCCCCCGAGAAGGAGAACCAGGCGTTGTAGTCGAGGAATTGCCGGGCGACGTCCACACTTCCCCCAAAGGAGTGGAGGACCACCGGAACTTCGGGGTGGGAGCGCCGGGCCAAGTACCATCCCAGACGGTCCCAGGTCCGCCGGCAATGGAGGCTGGCCGGGCGTCCCAGCCGCCCGGCCAGGTCCAGTTGGGGGCCAAAGGCGGCTTCCTGACGGTCCAGGGGAGGCCCGGCGGTCCGATCGAGGCCGATTTCCCCCACCCAAGCCTGGGGACGTTCCCTCAGCCTGGCTTCCAGGGCCGGTAGCCACTCCCCGGGACCCTGGGCCGGCAGGTACCACGGATGGACCCCGAAGGCGGGTAACACCGTAGGGCGGGCGTCGGCGAGGGCGGCCACGGCGTCCCAATCTTCGGGGTCCGTGGCCATGACGATAAACCCCGAGACCCCCGATGCCTGGGCACGGTCGAACAATCCCGGGCCCAGGGCGGCGAGAACCGAGGCTTGGAGGTGGCAGTGGGTGTCAAAAAGGTCCATGGGGCCGGGGCTTCCTCGGTGAATCGGTCACTCGGTTTTAAACTTCGAGGCTTCCGAAGACAAGGACCCGGCCACCACTTCGATCCGGCCCATGAGCCCATCCNCCTCCCCCGACGACTGGCGAAGGGCGTCGCTGGCCTGGTCGAGGTGCTCCAGGGCCGTACCCACGGCCCCCGAGACCGCCTCGACGCTCTTGACCACGTCGGTGGCCAGGGCCATGGCCTGGGCCATCTCGCGGTTCCCCCGGCCGACCTCGGCGCTGACGTCCTGTAGGCCCGCCATGGCCTGGTGAATCTGCTCTCCTCCCAGGCTGAACTCGCTCATTTGGCCCGCAATTTCGTCGAGGGACCGGGCCACCTCTCCCACTTCTTTCTGGATCCTCAGGAAGCTCTCGTTGGTGTCGGCGCTGGACCGGAAGGCTTCCCCGATGACGGACACGATGGAGTTCAACGTCGCGCTGATCTCCTTGGAATTGGCCGAAGAAGCCTCGGCCAGTTTCCGGATTTCGTCGGCCACCACCGAGAACCCCTTGCCGGCCTCCCCGGCGTGGGCGGCCTCGATGGCCGCGTTCATGGCCAAGAGGTTGGTCTGGCCGGCAATTTCGCTGATGAGGGTGGCCATTTCCTGGATTCCCGTCACCGACGTGTTCACGGTCCGGATCAACTCGTTGGTGTGGTCGAGCTTGGCTCCCCCGTCCTGGGCCGCGTCGACCAACGACCGGACGTTGTCCATCCGGCTTCGGGTGAGGCGGTTGATGTTGTCGATGCTCGCCTGCATCTGGTTCACGGCGGCCGTCGAATCGAGGACTTTGGAATTCTGACCCTCGATCGACGAGGTCAGTCCCCCCAGGTTTCGTTCCAGAACCTCCAGGGCCTGGTGGAAGGCCTGGATGCTTTCTTGAAGGTCCTTCATCTGGACGCCCACGCCCTCGATGGACGTGTCGAGGATCTCCGAGGCCGCCAGGGCCTTGCTCTGGGCGGTATCGAGGTCTTGCTTCACCTGATGGTTTTCGGCCGCCAGATTCTGGATGTTCCTCACCNCCTCCCGGTGCCGGGCGAGGAAGGTATCCATGTCCCGGCCCAGGGCCCCGACCTCGTCCTTCGACTTCGTGGCAAACGACCGGGTCAGGTCGCCCTCTTTCAGGGCCTGGACCTCGACGCCGATCCGGACAATGCCCTGGGACAGCCGCCGGGCAAACCCCAGGATCACCCACAAGCTCCCCAAGATGATCACGACGACGATGGCCCCGGCGGTGAGGGCCGCCCGGGTTTCGATCTTGGTCAGAACTTGGTCGATGCTCTCCATTTGGCTGGTGAGGACCTTGTGCATGGTGTCGAACCACACGTCGGCGTTGTTGATCGAGGTGCGAACCTGGGTCACCACGGCCACCGCCTGGTCCTTCCGGGGGCTCTGGAGCACCCGGGGGTTCGCAAGAAAGTCGTACAGGGTCAGCTCCCGAAAGCTGATTCCCAGGTCTTCGCTCACCGTCTTGAGGTTATCGGTCACCAGACCGAGGGTCGAAAAGATCTCGTTGGCCCGGCGCTCAAAGCCACCGATCCGGTCGAGGGCCATGGCAATGTCGTCGTCGGCCGAGGCCAACGCCGTCAAGTTCTTCACCTGTTGGGTGACCTTGTCGGTGTTGGCCTTGGCTTCCTGAAAGGCCTTGAGGCCGTCTTGCATCCCCACCAAGGGAAGCCGACTGAGGAGGGCCCGTTCCACCAAGACATCGTCCTTCAGGGTGAGGAGGGTCAGGGATTCGGTTCGGATTTGAGTGACGGGAGCCATCAAGATCAAGTACAAGCCACCGCTGACGGCCAACACCACAAACGAAAGCAGAACCAACAAGCTCAATTTCCAACGAAGGGGCATAGTCACTTCCTCCTTGGCCAGTATAGGCTGTTTTCCCCAAATCCGGTAGGATTCCCGGCATGGATGCACCAACGACCGTGNCCCCGGGGGTCCGCCGCCTGTCCGTCAACCTCGACGACGACGATGTGGCCCTGTTTGATGACCTGTGGCCCGTGCCCCACGGCGTCGCCCTCCACTGCTACTTGGTCGAAGGGGACCGGCGGGTCCTGGTGGACCCCTGGGATGCCGGGGGCTTCGGTCCCGAAGAGGTGGGGGTCGACCTCGCCGACCTGGGCCTGGGCTGGGCCGACGTCACCGCCGTGGCCTTCACCCGGCCTCCGAAGGCCGACTTTTTGGATCGTTTGCGGGTCTGGGCCCCGGCGGTCGAAAGCTGGGGAACCCCGGACCAGGGGACCCGCCATGACCTGGGCCAAGGGATGGTCCTGGAGGCCCAGGCCGGTCTGTGGTTCGTTCCCGGGCCCGGGGTCGCCCTGACCGGGGACGGGTATGCCGGCCTGGGGTGGGTCGAGGACCCATGGGTCGAGGACCTCGACGAGGCGTCGGCCCGGCATTTCGAGGACGAAGCCCTTCGCTGGTTTGCCAGCCGACCCCTGGTCCCCCCCCTGCCCGAAGGAACCCGGATCGTGGCCCCGGCCCATGGATGCCTCTGGCGGAATCCCGACGCCGCCGTGGCCCGGGCCCAGCGGTTCCAGGCCTGGGCCGGGGGCCCGGCCCTCGACGAAGTTACCGTCGTCTGGCCCAGCGGCCCCGGGTTTGACCCGGCGGTCGACGCCTTGGTCGGGGGTGTCCTGGACGCCGGGGCCGGCCTCAACCTGTTCCGGGTCCCCGAAGACGATGTCACGGCCTTGGCCGCCGGGGCCCGAAGGGCGTCCCTCGTGGTGGTGGCCCCGGGCCTGGGGACCGACTTCTTGGCCGGGCTCACCAAGGACCTGTGGATCCCCGAGGCAACCCTGGGACCCCCCGGCCTTCGGACCGAACTGGCCCGGCGGTTGGACGAACTGTGACGGAAATTCTCCTGATCCTGGTCCTCGGCCTCCTCACGGCGGTCCTGGCCAGTTGCGCCTTCCTCGTCCACCGCCTGGGGTCCCTCGAGGCCTCGATGAAGGCCGACCTGAACCGGATGGCCGACCAGAACGAACGGCAACTCGACCGGATGCGCCAGACCGTCGACGAGAGGTTGCAAAAGTCCCTGGAAGCCCGGTTGGGCGAGAGCTTCGCCCAGGTGGCCCGGCAGCTGGAGCAGGTGCAACTGGGCTTGGGCGAGATGCGCACCCTGGCCGTGGGGGTCGGCGACCTCAAGAAGGTGTTGGCCAACGTCAAGAACCGAGGGGTCCTGGGAGAAATGCAACTGGCAGCCCTCCTCGAGGATCTGCTGGCCCCGGGGCAGTACGGGGCCAACGTCGCCGTCCGGCCCGGCCGGGCCGAGGTGGTCGAGTTTGCCGTGCGGCTTCCGGGGAACGGCGAGGCCCCGCTGTGGCTCCCCATCGATGCGAAGTTCCCCCGGGAAGACTACGAACGGCTCCAGGCTGCCTTTGACGCCGGGGACGCCGGGGGGCAAAAGGAAGCCCGGACCGCCCTCGAGGGGAGGATCCGGTTGTTCGCCAAGGACATCCACGACAAGTACATCGAACCTCCCCACACCACCGACTTCGCCCTCTTGTTCCTCCCCTTGGAAGGGCTGTTCGCCGAGGTCCTGCGGATCCCGGGACTCTTCGATCGCCTGCAGAGGGACTACCGGGTCACGGTCACGGGGCCGACGACCTTGGCCGCCTTCCTGTCGAGCCTCCAGATGGGCTTTCGCACCCTGGGCATCCAGAAGCGCTCCGGGGAGGTGTGGCAACTCCTGGGGTCGGTCAAGCACGAGTTCGGCCTCTTCGGGGATTTGCTCGACAAGACCCGGAAGAAGCTTCAAGAAGCCACCACCACCCTGGACGACGCCGGGGTCCGGACCCGCAAGATCGAGCGTTCCCTGAAGAAAGTGACCGACGACCCCTCCGAACCCCCTGCACTCGACGGGTGAATGGATTACAGTGGGGGTATGAAAACGCTCGTTCCCTTCCTCGTCCTAGTCTTGGTTTGCGGGGTTCCCGGGGCCTGGGCTAAGAACTCGTCGTTCGGCAGTTCCTTTGGCTCTTCGGGCTTTAAGAGCATTCAGCAGATGAACCTTCCCCGGTCCTCGGGGACGGCCCTGGGGGCACCCAGCCCCTCGGGCATCACGGTGTACCACAGCTGGTCCCCGCCCCTGTTCTTCTGGGTTCCCGTCGGAGGGGGAGGGGGCGGGTACCCGGGGGGTGGGTTCGGGTGGATCGTGGTCCTGGTCCTCGTGGTCGGGGTCATCCTCTTTCTCTTCCTCCGGCGGAGGGTCCCCGCCGACGGGGCCTACGACTCCGACGAGGAAGAGCTCGAGGTCCTCTACGCCCGGTGTCGTAAAAACCTCGACCAGTTGACGGTCACCTACGTCGACGCCCAGACCTGGCTCGAGCGGTTGGAAGGCAAGATCCCCGGGGCCCAGTGGAAGGACTGGAACGACAAGTACACCCGGATCCAACTCGACGACTTCGAGGCCCAACTCAAGGCCATCCGCCACGATTTGGACCAGGGCCGTTCCATCGCCGCCCGGGCCGCCCTGTTCAGCTTCGACGAGGATGCGGTGGCCGTGTTCGAGTTTTTCCGGCAGATGGAGAACACCCTCGAAGAGTTGGGGTGAGGCACAGGGGTCACCGGGCCTGGAACCGCCGGTGGGCCACCGGTTCCAACTCGTCCAGGAGCCGGCCCAACAGAGGGTTTCCCAGGCGCCTTTCCAAGGATCGGGCGTCGGCCAGGGCCTGGTCGAAGTCCCGGCGGTACTGACGAAAAGCGAACTTTCGCAACACCAACGCCAGGCGCCTCACCCTCCGGGTGGTGAGGGGCCCCTGGGGCGCGGCCTTCAGCAGGGACACGAGGACGGCAAACTCTTCCTGGTGGTTCCGGCAGGCCGCTTCTGCGAGACCCCGGGTGACCCGGGCCAACGTGGCGTCCGAGAGGTCGTCGAGGGCCGGCTGGGGCAAGCGGTGCAGATCTTCCGTGGGCCAGAGGGCACCCTCTACTTCCAAGGTGGTCCCGGCTCCCGGGAAGGCTTGGCGGAGGCGTTCGGGGTGAAAGGCCCCCTTGAGGAGGGTGGTCAGGCGCTTTTCGGTGAGGAACCGATCGATCACGGCCTTGGCCCCCGACCCCCGGGGCCGGGCGGTATCCACCACCAAGACGAACTCCAGGTTGTGGGTGTGTCGGTCCGGGCTCTGGCGTCCGCCCCGGTAGGTGACGTAGTCACTCACCGCGAGCTCGACCCGGCCCCTACGGTCGAGGAGGGCGTAGAGCTCCTCGAAGGGGACCACCCCTTCGGTGTTGTAGCTAACCACCAGGTGCCGGGCGTCGGTGGCCTCCAGGAGGTGGGCAAAGGCTCCGGCGGCGGTGACCTGGGAACAGAAGGGGCTCTTGGTGTTCGTCCAGTCCCGGCGTATCCCGGCCTTCCGTTCGGGAACGAACCGATCCCCCAGGACCACGGTGTTCAGCAGGTGGTAGTTGCTCCCGTACTGGTGTTGGTTGTACGGCGGGTCCAGGTACACCAGGTCGGCGGTCCGACCGGACAGGAAGGACGCCGCGTCCAAGGCCGAAGCCGAGGCGGCCCGGGGGCTGTCCCACAGGACGGGTTCTTCGAGTTCCATGGTCCCGAGGATCCGGCCCAGGGCATCCCGACCATGGCCCCCGAATCCCTTGTGGAAGGCCTTGAACACACCGCTGGTGTTGGAGTGCACCGAGGCCTCGTAGACGAGGAGGGCGAGGAGGAGGGTCCGGGCCGGTCCCTCGTCGGGGACCAGATCGTCGATGGCTTCCCGGACCGCGTCGAGCCACAGGGCGTTCGCCCGGGTGTAGAAGAGGCGCTCGGTCCGCCAGTCGGCGTTGGCCGTGTCCCGGGGCGCGTACCACCGGGCCAGGAACTCTTCCCGGGGGGTCTTGAGGGCGTTCAGGGTGCGGCGCACGGCGTCGAACCCTCCCAGGGGCCCAAACACCCGGGGCAGGTCTCCGGGGGTGAGGGTGAGGTAGGCCCGGTTCATCACCGCCGCGTAGGGCTCCCAGTCGTTGGCGTGGACCTCGAAGCCCAGGGTCCGGGCCAGGCGGGCCACCGCACCACTCCCGGCAAAGGCGTCGAGGAACACCCCGGGCCCCCGACCCTGGGGGACCAATTCCTGGAACAGCCGGGACAAAAAGGGGAGGAGGGCCCGCTTGTTCCCAATGTAGGCGATCAGTTGGTGTTTCAAATAGTCGGGCACGGCGTCCTCATAGTACCGCCGCCCTCATCCTTGTCCAAGGGGAATCCCGTCTATAGAATGACCCCGGTATGAAGTTGGCCCGTTTGCTCGCCTTGTGCCCTCCCCATCGCCTGGTGCCCCCGTCGGATCCCTGGGAAGACCGGGACATCGACGNCCTCGCCTTCGACAGTCGCCAGGCCGGACCGTCGACAGTGTTCTTTGCCCTCCCCGGGACCCACACCGACGGCCACCGGTTCCTCGATGCGGTGGCCGACCAGGGGTGCCGGGCGGTGGTGGTCCGGGAGCTCCCGGAGACCCCCCGGCCCGACACCCTGTACGCCGTGGTCCCGGATACCCGGTTTGCCCTCAGCCCGTTCAGCGCCGCCCTCTTTGGCCATCCGTCCCGGGAGCTGTTCGTCGTGGGGGTCACGGGGACCGACGGCAAGAGTTCCACCGTGAGCTACATCCATCAACTCCTCACCCTGGTCGGGGAAAAGGCGGGGTTTTTCTCCACCGTCGAGTGGTCGGTGGGCGGCGAACCCCGGCACAACGCCGGTCGCCAATCCACCCCCGAGGCCCCCCAGATCCACCGCATCCTCCGGACCATGGTCGACGAAGGGTGCCGGTTTGCCGTGATGGAGGCCACCAGCCACGGCCTGTCCCCGAAAACCAACCGCCTGGGCGACGTGACCTGGGCCGGGGCCGTGTTCACCAACGTCACCCTGGAGCACCTGGAGTTCCACGGCACCGTCGAGGTCTACCGCCAAGACAAGGCCCGGTTGTTCGGGGCCCTGGCCCACGGGCGGCCGGGGGCCTTTGGGGTGGTCAACCTCGACGACCCCCACCACGCCCTGTTCCTGGCCGCCGCCGGTGACGCCCCGATGACCACCTACTCCCTCTCGAATCCCGGGGCGACCCTCAGGGTGGTGTCCCTGGACGAACACCCCGACGGCCTCGCCCTGGCATTGACCGACGGGGTCCGGGTCGAGCGTTGCTCCCTCCCCATCCCGGGCCGGTTCAACGCCGAGAACCTCCTGGCCGCCCTGGGGGCCACGGCGGCGGTCCTCACCCTCGGGGGCCGACCCACCCAGCCCCTCGACCTCGTGCCCTGGGTGGGCCAACTCCACTCGGTGAAGGGGCGGATGTCCCCCGTCCGGGCGGGCCAAGACTTCGCCGTGGTGGTGGACTACGCCCACACCCCCGGAGCCTTTGAAAAGCTGCTTCCGGCGGTGAAGGCCGTCACCCCGGGACGGCTCATCGTGGTCTTCGGGTCCGGGGGGGAGAGGGACCGGGAAAAGCGGCCCCTCCAGGGGGCCCTGGCCCACCGGTGGGCCGATCTGATCGTCCTCACCGACGAAGATCCCCGGTGGGAGGACCCGGACCGCATCCTCGAGGACATCGCCCAGGGGCTGGGGGACCGGGTCGAGGGTCAGGGGTACTGGAAGATCCGACCCCGGCGGGAGGCCGTCCGCCACGCCTTCGCCGTCGCCCGGCCCGGAGACACCGTCCTGCTCCTGGGGAAGGGCCACGAACAGACCCTGGTGACCGCCGAAGGGCCCCAGCCGTGGGACGAAGCCTCGGTGGCCCGGGAACTCCTGGAAGCCCGGGCCCTGGGGGCCCGACCGTGAAGGCCCTGGTATGGCTGCTCGTCTGCGCGGTTCCCTCGTGGGCCCTGGCCCCGGACCCCGGCTCACCCTCACCGTACCCCGATAGCCCCCCGGTCCGGGAGAGGACCTTTGCCGTCGACGACCACGCCGGCTGGACTCTGCAAACCGGGGACAGCGCCGTGCCCTTGGTGGTGGTCGCCACCCCGGGACGGGTCGTGGTGGCCCTGGCCGGGGGCTGGGTGGTCCTGGGCCCCGACCTCGACGTGTTGCCTTCGAGCTTCGACTTCTTGGGGACCGGCCAGCCGGGGAGTCCGTGGGCCCAGGGCCTCGACGGGGCCGTGGTCTCGGTGACCGGGATTCCCGGGAGCCTGGCGGTGGTGTACCCGGATACGGCCGTGTCCTTCCGGGAGCCCGTGGACGTCCCGGACCTGAGCTTTTTCACCGTCACCAACGAAGGCTTTCTGTTCGTCCAGGGGCGTCGGGTCTCGTCGTTGAATCGGTGGGACCAGGCCCCCCGGGAGGGCCAACCCCTTCCGTTCTTCCCCGGGGACGTCGCCTCGGCCGCCGACGGCACCCCCTGGGCCGTGGACAGCCTTCAAGCCCGACCCTGGAAGCAGGACGAGGGGTATTGGCGTCCCCTGGACGTCCCCCAGACCTCCGGCCGCCTCACCAGCCTCGCCCCCTTCCCCGATTCCACCGGGTACTTCGGCGGCGGCCCGGGGTGGGTCGGGGCGTTCAGCACCGAAGGCCTGCCGCTGTGGGTCCGGACCACCGATTTCGGGGGCCACCCCCTGCCCCGGGACCTCAAGCTTCGG
>JGI26470J50227_1000212_pt1 | contig 26801 bp, 45 predicted proteins | sample FreactTroBogLake_FD_50227 | JGI IMG/M metagenome (IMG submission 50227)
ACAGTAATGAATAAACGAACGGAGTGAACCAGACATATACATTGTAGTTCCAGTAAGACCTTCTGGCAATACGGCTCGAGCCTGTTCCTTGGCAATTCCGTTATTGAGTGCCCAAGCATATGCTGATTTTGCATTTTCTAAAAGATGTTGCTGCTTAATTTGCCAAGCTTGTTCTAAAAGAATATCATCAGTCTCAATAGAATTCTGACGATTCTTTACATCTTGCAACCGTGCTTCACGTGTTACAAAATTTTCAGATACTGCATATCTTTGACTAAATTCTTGAAAAGAAAATGATCGATGTCGTAAAATTTGTCGGGCAATATCACGTGTAGTCTCAATAGAAACGGTCATATGCACCATTTCAAAAGGACTCCAGTGCTTATTCTTCATTAAATAACGAATAAGCTTAGGAGCTGATTGAGTATTATTTTGATTATTAGGATTACTGACTCTTGCACAATAAGCAATTAGTTCTTGTGCGGTAGTACATTGAGAATATGTAGTTGGCTTTGATAATGCAATTAATTCTACTTTACTCATACTGTAGGATCTTTCTCAGGAAATGGTGGATACACATGAGTGTTTTTAAACGCTGCTTGTGCAGAAACTTTATTCTTGTGTGCTCTTTCTTTAATTACAAGTTCGTTATATTCAATGAAACACTGATCATATGTAGGATAAACTCCTCCATCATTCCACCAATATGTCTTAGGGCGCCATGGTAGAATGTAATTAGTTTTTTCTTCATATTCAATTCTCCAGCCATCAAAATGCTTAGTAAATCTGACTGGCATATCACTTAAATAATAGGGCATAATATATCCTTAAAAATTTTTGGAATAATATTTAGTAATCCCAATATTTTCCGTTAAAAAAACTATTCATATTCATTCGCTTATAATGTTGTAGTATAACTTTAAATCTAGGTCCTAGAGGTTTAAGACTCCGATTAGAAAATCGGAGGGGCACGCCCGAAAGCAATCCAATTCTCTCTGCCCAATTAGAAGTTGCATTAATTGTACTACGGTATCTATGCGCTTTATTATGACCAATGCCATAAAAAATTCCGAATTGTTTATAAATCATCTTGTTTCTTTTCCCAAGCCCAATGTACTGTTATAAAATCTTCTATACATGTTTCAGGAGTAGTTAAATGATAATCTGGCCCATATTTTTTATCCATAAGAGGTTTCCAAATATGCCAATACTTCTCTAAAATATCTTTACCAGTAACTTCGCATAAAACATCTTGTGTCCAATGCTTTCCTGGTTCCAAATAACAGTATACTTTGTCATTCATGATATCTTCTTCCAGTCATTAAAATGTACAATAGCAGTAATACCATTATAACTATTTGAATTAATAATGTCAACTATTTCTTTTTGTGAATATCCACCAGAAATCATGTCATTGATATCTTTGTATTGCTCCATCATAGATGGCCATATACAAACTGTATAACCAGCACCAATAGCTCTTTTAACTCTATTTACTATGTCTCTATTACGTGGCTCATTATCATATACGAATACAGCATTACTGTTAAGAAATTCTGGATTACTCATATCCGATCCAGCCATAGCAATTGCATTTGGAAGAAACATCGAATCAATAGGACCTTCGAGAATATAATATTTTTTCGAAAAGTCTACAGTATCTAATCCGTATACTTTAATTCTATCATCGAGCATAATTGAAATATATCGAACTTTATCATTCGGATCAAAAGATCTACCTTGATAACCAAACATTCTTCCATCTTTATCCAAGAGAGGAATAATTAATCGTGGAATATCATGTGTTGTTTTAAGTTTTCCTGGAATCATAGTATTAGTCCAAGAAGCAAATTTAGAACAATAAAATAACTTCGAATGATATTCATTCGGAATTCCACGATTAATAATATATTGCTTTGCTGGATGATTCCAGGGCAATTGTGAAATTTTCTTTAGTTTACGTAATGGAGATCCAGCTTTAAGAAATTTAGGAAGTTCAAATACTTCTGGAACAGGTTTTTCAGTATTGAGATTATCTTCAATACGATTTTCTAAAAAGCTTTCTGCAATATATTCGTCTCTAAGTTCAGGAGCAAAATCTGCTAAAAAAGAACGCATGTTCTTACCAATGCCGCAATTATGGCATCTGTAAATAATAGATTGTTCTTTTTGAAAGAAGAACCCGCGCGCCTTCGTTGCACTTTTTTTACTATCGCCACAAAAGGGACATCTAAAATTAGCCGTATATGGATTATATCGTGTTACTTTAAATCTAAGTAATTTAGATGAGACGATATTAGCATATTTTACATCAATCCATAGCGCAGACATAATTCACCTATTAATCTATTATATGTTTATAATAAACTATAGGTGAATTAATGTAAACTATTATTTTGGATTAGTTGTGTGTAACATTACGGCAGGCATAACTAATGTACTCAGAACCCATGATACTACTAAAATGCCACCGGTAATAATCCAACGCCACATTTCAATTGAACGCGTGCGGTTATTAATTTGTGTTACATTTTCTTGATGTGTATCTTTAAGTTGTTTTAGATCTTCTTTAATAGATTTTTCTAATTCAGCAATTTTAACTTGTGTTTGAGTATGATAAACGGCAATATCACTACGACGTCTCTCTATCTCTTCATAAACATCTTTATGCACAGATTCGTGTTGTGTTAATTTAGTTTCATGCACAGCTAATAGTTGTTTAATAGAATTAGAAACATCAGACAACTTATCGATAGTTGTATCTAATCTATCAAATAAACCGTTAATCTGTGACATGTCTTTTTCTAAAAGCGCTATGCGTGTTTCTAATTGAGTTTCGGTCATGGCGGTCCTCTTATTTTTTATTATTGGTGTTTTGGATCGCAATTCTCGTATCATTTATCCATTTTTGTAGCGCTTCTAATTGTGCAGCATTTTGCTGACATGTAGAATAGTTTTCAATCACTACTGAGAGTGCTTTAGTGTCTGTAATTCCTGAGGCTTTTGCATCAGAATCTTGGGTGGATCCGGAAGAACTAATATATGAGTCACCTGATGCTGAGGCATCATGGATGCGCACCCAGCCATTAGAAAGGTTACACTGAGTAGGGATATCATTAATCTCTTTTTCATAGATATATTCTTTCTGTGTAATAGTGTGTATTCTATCGATATATTTAGTTACAACGGTATTCTGAATATTGTTTTCTTCTTCTAAAAGAGCAGCATATTTTGCATCATCTTCTTTTTGCTGCAAATCAATTTTTTGTTGATATACTGCAGCAGCATCAGAATAACCATGATTATAAGCTCCATGTGAAGAAAATAGTATAATACAGATAGTAATAAGAATCCAGAAAACTATTGTAATAATTCTAGCAACAACACTGAATAATAGACCGGAAAAAATACCTCTAATAAAATTAATTATATTCATTCCGGACCTCGTTTAATAGTTCCTAAAATAGGATTTTTCTTTTTCTTAGGAAATACTGGAGCGGTTTTTTCAGAAGCTAAACCGCCAGTAGTGGTTGTTGCAGCTGCAGACATTCCGCCCGCGCCCATACCATCTTCCATAAATGCTAAAAATTTTTTCATTATATGTTCCTAAGTAAATTTGTTATGGTTTCATCCGAAGTTATATCAGCTGATATAACTTCATAAGGAATAAATCCAATATTATTTATTTTATCTGGCATATAACCTAAAAATTCTAGAAAAGGTTTTAAATATGGATAAAACCCCTTTAGTTTAAAAAAAAGTATTCGGCCAGCATGAACTGGGCCGAATACGTTATAAAGTACCACTATATGATTAAGAATTAAACGTTCTTTAAGATCACCAGATTCAATATATTTATTAAGTAATCGTTTAATATACTTAACACGACTTAGATCATCATAAAATTCTTGTGTATCAAAACATTGCGGATTATTATAATACTTAGCGCAATAAAGAAGATAGTTAGTTTCATCCAATTGTTCAAGCATCAAAATGCGCTCAAAGCTACTCGCTTAACGTAATTTGTGGCTGTAGTGATATAAAGATAATTACTATCATAAAAAATTAAACCAGGAACAGATACAATAGTTGTAGAATTAACTGGTGTATAATTCTGATTAAGTGAAGCAGCTACAGTAGCTAATGATACTGTATTTGTTGTTGGATATGTATTTGGAGTTCTAACTACCACAAACAAATCTGTATTAGAAAATACATTTGTTTGTGGTAGTGCAGATATTTTAATATCAGTATTAGCCATAATAAACCTTCTTTATTTTATGGTAGATTTTGTGTTCCACCAGTAACGCCTTGACCTAGATTCTTAATGAATACTAATGTCTCATATTGTACGCGACCAGCACGTCCACCTAATGTAAAATTATAACTTGATAGTGTATTTGCACCAGTTCCTACTGAAACACCAATGCTAGTAATATTAGCAGCATTTGGGAATCCTTGGCCACCTGATGTAATCGCGATAGATACTAGATTTCCTGCAGTGTTTGTTAATACTGTGCCAGAAGCATTTGCAGTACCTGGACCTTTAATCGTAACTGCACTAGTAGAATTACTAAAACCTGCACCTAATGTTGCAGTAGTTAAAGTAACGCCAGTAATTGGACCAGTTCCAACGTATGCATTGATCCAACCAGGTGAAATGCCTTTAGAACCACTAGTAGTATAACGTGATGTGCAAACCGCAGTATTAACACCAAATGTACCAACAGCTTCAAGTGTTTCGAATGCACCAATAGTTGTATTTGCATATGATGTAATAGCACTAATATCTGCTACTGATGTAGTAGTATTAGTATTACCTACACCGGTAAGACGCGTCTTTTGATTACGGTCTACTGTAAAAGTAGTAAAACGTGGTGCGTTGTTTTGTTGATTTAAATTACCCCATAAGCTCATTGAGAATCTCCTTTGTTGTTATTCTTATTTATTATAAGAGACTTTCTTATTTTTTACAACAAAGACTGGAGCGGTATTCAGTCTCAATTGAAATACCGCTCCAGTCTTCAGTTCTCTGACTTCATTTCCGGAGTCATCTAATAATTTAGTCTTAGTTTCTATTTTATTGCCCATTACGCTTATTAAATTCATCTTCTTGTGCTAAACGACGAAGATCGACATTTTTTGCCATAATATCACGAACAACATTTTCTACTGCAGGCATTCTAAAATCTGCGGTAGCTGGTGTTACATTGAATTCTTCTTTACGGAGCTTTTTAAAGTCTTCTTTATCAAGCTTACCATTCTTATTCTTATCTAACTTCTCTTGATCACCAGGTAAGTTATCACCCTTGGCTTTCTTTTCGCCTTCTTTATCTTTTTTCTTATCAGCATCAGACTTTTCCCATTCCTTATGAGATAATCCGCGCTTCTTTTCTTCTTTCTTATCTTCTGCTTTATCTTCTTCGGATCCTTCGTAACCTTCTGCTGCAAGTTTCTTTTCAGCAGTTTTTAATCCGTTTAGTCGTTTTCCTATTTGATTAGCGCTATGTGCTACACCAGCATAATCTCGAGAAGCTCCAGCAACATGGAATTTTTCTTTGTTATCAGCATAACTCTTTTCACTTTTATCAACATATGATTTTAATGTGTTTTTAGATAGTTCATCGATCTGTTCGAATTCTTCTTTAGCAACAGTCTTTGTTGAAGGATCATAAGACATTCCACGAGCAAGAGAAATCTTCTTTACACCAGGCTTTTCATCGCCTTTACCAGTCTTAAGAGCATCATAGAAATGTTCTTTACTCTTGCCTAACTTAGTAGCAAGAGCATGTTTTGCTTCTGGCTTTTCGTTATGTGGCTTAGAGAAATGTAAAAGTGCTTTATGTGCTTCTTGACGACGTACGTGATGAGCTTCACCATTCTTAAAACGAACATGTGCACCATTTGGATTATCTGCAGCGTGTCCGAGTTGTTGAATAATTCCACGTGGTTCTGGTTTTTCACCTTCTGGTTCACCCGCTCTACGCTTTGCAATTCCTGTTGTACCCTTTGGACGTCCGCGACCACGCTTTACTGGAGCATCACCTTCTTCTTCAAAATAATCAATATCTTCAATAATATAATCTACCATTTCTTCAATAGTAGAAAGATCTGTAATATCAATTCCTGCATATGTTTCTGAAAACTCTTCTGCAGATAATGCATTGATATCTTGGGCTAGTTGTTCTTGAAGTGTCATTATGAGCTCCTAAAATGATGTTATTATTATTTATTTGAAACGTTCTTTTATCATTGAAAGTAAAGATGTAGATTCATCCATTGGATTTTCTACTTTATAATCCGGATTAGTAAGTTGTATTTTTTGCTTTTTAGAATTGACTTTTTTAGATAAAGGAACAGTAGCTTTCATTTGAGAAGAATCAAATGCAGATGGACGTTCATCTGATGTACCTAATGCAGTATCACCAAACATACCTGCTTCTTTAACTGTTTTTTGAATATTTTTCTTTGCAGTTACTGTAGGAATTGCAGTATTAATAGGAGATGGAACTGAAGAGCCTGGATCATATACTTCAATAAACTTTTTAAATAGTTTACGAGCTTTACGGCGTAACATTTGTCCTTTTTCTTCTTCAGTTTTTCCTTCAGTATTACCCATTCCGATATCTACTGGTTTTTTACCTGGAGCCATTTCATCTCTATCCCATGGTACAACATACTGACGAGATTCATATGGATTCTGGGTCATACTAGATGGTAAAGGAGGTGATTTAACTACATTCTTTAAAGAATGTCCTACTGGTCTAGAACTAGCAGTTTTTTGTCCATCGCGATCTTCTTTATTAGCTAATTTCTTTTGCTGAACAGCACGCTTTTGAAGAACTTTATCGTAATCGCTTAAATGGGTTTGTGTTTGTGGACTAAATTGAACGTCTTCATTAATTCCCATATTCTTACGAACAGCATGATACATATCTTTAGCATGCGCTTTATTTGGAACACCACTTTTAAATAGATTATAATTACCATTAACAGCATGATCACGCATTTTAGAAGCAGACATTCCTTCTACACCTTCAGCATCTGGATCTCTATGACCTGCAGATATTACTGTAAGATGCGGAATATGAAAATGCTTTTTTGGATCAAAATCTGGTTCTGATGGATGTTTATTATATTTACTTAGTAAATGATGAAACTCATCTACTCTNTCAGATCCAACAACCATNGTCGCATGTGTAACACCTCTGTGCTGTAAGTGTTTAGCTGCATCTAATGCATTTTTTACATCATTTCCNGAATGAACATTTGTATTAGGAAACATTTTTTTCATGAATCCTACTTTTTCTGGATGCGATAACGGATTCTTTTTCTTATCTTGTGATTGAGATGCAAATATATGATGCTCAGCACCAGTTTTTTCTGCATGTTTCTTAACAGCATCTACTAATTTTTGGTGACCTGTAGTTGGTGGATTAAATCTACCAAAAGTAAATACTGCGTGTTTTTCTTTTGTAGCAGCTTCTCGAATAGTTAAACTAACTGGATTTACTTCAATATCATCTGCTTCTTGACCGGTGGCGGTTTTTTTATTATTTTTAGAAAAATCTAATTTAGTTTTAATTCTATCGACTAAAGAGCCCATGATGCATCCTTAAATAAAGTATTTTATATATTTATCTTACTTTGTTCTAGGAGCAAAATTAGCTCTACTAAATTCATTTCTGTCTACAAATTTCGTTGGTCTATTTCCACGAACAACTACGAATCCTTCAGGTTTAGCTTTTTTCCCATCAATACGATGTTCAAATTCAGAATGTGATGATAATGAATTTGTAAGAACATCTTTTGCTTTTTGTAAATGACTGTGCATTGCTAATATATTATTAATATGTTCTTTATTAGAAACTACATGAGTAATTTTATTATTATGAATTTCTCTTTTACGATCTTGTGCTGCTGGTGTTTTTACTGAAGCAACATCTTTATCGCGTTGCTTTTCCATAAATTTTACTAATCCGCTATGTGATGGTGTTGATCCATCACGAACAGTACTATTAATATATGTTTTAGCCGCAAGAGTGTGTGGTTCTAAAGCATTATATGCATCACGTGGAGTCTTTGCGAATACTTTCGATGCATTATCAATGTGATGTTTAAATTCTTCTTGATCTTTGGGTGTATATTTAACCTTCTTCAGATCATGATCCGCTGATATCAGATGCACATCTGGGTGTGCATTAAATTCTTTCATACTTGGAGCATACTCAGCTTTCATATCAGCTAATTTAGGGCCTCCACGATATGCAGTGTGCGGTACTATACCAATTTTAGAATTTAGTGCCTGCTTACCATGTGCTGAATCAACAGGTGAAACATACTCTAAAGTATTTGGTTTAAATTTAACTTTTCCACGTTCATACTTAGTATCACCTGCTGTATGCATAATATCACCTTGATATATGCCCTGTTTAGGTGTAACTTTAGGAAGATGCTCTAGAGCTGCTTTAAGTTTAGTAACTAATCCTGGTGCATGTCCGTGATTTTGTTCAATATCTTCTGGTGTATAATTAATTTTTGGACTTGCGTTAAAAGCAGATTTTGATGCTACGAAAAATTTACCATTTTCTGGATTAGTTCCAAATACAACTGAAGGTGACCCATCATATTTCATGGCCACCTTTGTGTCATTCTTATTTCCTAATAATTTGTTATGAACATCCATAAGATTATTATATGCATGAGAAAAGCCTTCATGACCAGCATTTAATACGTGATCTTCTGCATGTTCTAAATGTGTTAATTTATCTTCGTTAGATGCATGCGCTTCAGATAGAAATGTTTTAAAATTATACATAATAAACTCCAAGGAATAATAATCTATTTATCAGTAAATGGATTCTTCTTTTTTGTGTGTGGAGCAACAGAATATAAAGAATTTGATGGTGAAAAATGTTTAATTTTAATTTCAGCTTGAACTTCATAAAATTCAGATCTAGTAGATATTCTGACTTTAAAATCTCCTGATCCACTCAGTTTTGGAATATTTTTGTCTAAATTAAATGGATTAATATCACCGATCATATAAAAATCATCGCCAGCTTGAAGATATGTGGCTGGTTCTGCTTTTCCTGTAAGATAATGTTTAGTGACCAAACTTCCTATAGGATAATTCTCTTTAGAAGCAATATATCTATTAACACCGGGTTGACTAAAATATGATTTCATTACGTGTAGTGGAACACAACCAGATTCTTTTAATTGTCCTTTATTAGTAGCAATAATAATGTGTTTTTCTGGTATACCAGAAAATTGACTTATGCTTTTTATAAAGGTTTTTGCTTGTTGTGATTCGTTTAAAATACGAATAGCTTCCGATGCAGCAGGTGTACTATATGTAGTTTGCCACTTATTATTTTTATAAAACACACGAGGATTTGATAAATTATCACTGTGTGACATTTTAACTTCAACCCATGTGTGTTTATTATTTTTTAAATTTACTACCTTAACATCTGAATATTTTACATCAGTACCTTGAGTAGCACTGTAATATTCTAAACTGTTAATAGATTTAGTTATATCTTTTTCAAATTTATCTGAAGCTATGCTCATATTAATATCCTTAGTTTAGGATATTTATATTAGATCCAAGGTGGAGGTTCACGCATTTTCCAAGAATGCATACGGGCTTTTCCGATCTTGTAATAATTACGATAATTTTCTACAGGATCATTTGAAATTATATATGCAATATCCATAGCTGAAGGCGGTGTAGTAAAATCCCATTCCTTAAGTTTTAGTGGAGGTGACTGTAGATAATACGCTAGTGCAGATGTTTTATGTGTTTTGCCATAACGATATGTATACTCGTCAAGAAGAGCGAATAAATGATCGGCTAGCCACAGATAATTTTCGACAGATTCACGACACCATTTAGCTGATGGATGATTGACATGAGTAGCCTTATAAAAAATATCTTCGCGGCCATCAGGAAGAACCCAACGTGTGGCTTTACGACCAGTTTTAGATTGACCAATTTCTACTTCACCATCTAGAACACGATGAGCTGTAGATAGAAGTTGAGCAGATTCCAGAATCATTTTTACGACATGTTTATCGACAAGAGAAATTGCTGCTTTTTGCGGATCTTTATCTACAAAAAAGATATTCATAACCAGTCATGTCCCTTATCAGTTGAAAAACACACATGTTTAATATCAAAATTAGCAATTGCACGCATACAACCAGAACAAGGCCGAGCCAAACCAGTTTTAAGATTTTCGCGAGAAAGATCTTTCTGGTTTGAGTCGAACCTAATTCTGGATACATAAAGTTTGCTTTTAGCAAGTTCTTCTTGAGAAATATGTCTCAGAGCATTTTTGATAACATCAATTTCAGCATGAAGGTATATCGCCATTTCATGCTTAGCCCAACGCTTCTGGAACGGATGCGTTTTAGGCTTATTGGTACCAATAGCAACTAAATCATTTTTATAAAAGATAGCGGCGGCCAGCCGCGCCTGCGAGACAGGTTCGATCGACTCAGCTACCGAGTTCAGCATATTCATAATGGTTTTAGTTTTCACGCGACAAGAGCCCAACTTTGTTTAGAAGGTTCAAAATAGCATATGTTTGCAGAATATGATGGTTCTAAAATGATGTAATTTTTTAGATCGTCGTAGGTATCAAAATAAAAAACTACAGATAGCTCATTAGTCTGATCTTCTTCATATTCCATTAACTTCTCCTAAAATATATCAAAATATTAATTAAATGTCAATTTCGTTCACAAAAAAGTTTATATAGAATTTCTTCTTTTTCAAAGGCTTCTTGTTCCCAAGGCTGATTCATATAATCATCACCTTCATTATTGGATTTATGTCGAGCGCCACGCCATGTGACTTGATCAGAATACGACAACAGATCACGTAATTCACCTTTAGCATACTGCTTAATATGAACCATTTCGTGTGCTAGAGTCTGAAAAATAGAATCTTCAGAATCAATATGATTAATTTTTATTGAATATTCTTTACCACGAAAGGGTTCATCCAACCATGTAGCTAGACCTGAATATTGAAGATTTTTATCAAACCGCACATGAATCGTAAGCGTATCTGAAAGGCGTTTTGTCATCAATTTAGATGCGAAAAATTCTACTGCCTCAACAATCTGGTTTTTCGTATAACCAGCGCATTTTGCGTTTTTAACAAAAATATGCATACAAATTCTCCCTCCGTACTAATACCATTATATACGGAGGGAGAATTAATGTAAACCCTAAATTAGCTTTTTTTAGCTGGGCGCCCACGCTTTTTTGTGGGTTCTGGTTCTACGTGATGTAGGTTCTTAGAAGAATGGTCATATTCCTTATGAACCTTGACCTCTGTCACACCAGACTTCACAGAGGGAATCTTAGGGATAGATACCTTTGCAGATTCTGCTGGATGCACTGGAAAGGGAGTTGGACCAACAGGACCAGGAACAGGTGTTGGAACTGGAACTGGTGGAACCGGGACGGGTGGGGTTGGTGTGGGTTGAATGGTTTTACCAAAAACAAAATCTAAAATAGCTTTAGAAAAAGCCTTTAAAAAATTAATTATAAACATATCAGATCTCCTATAAGTTTGATATATTTATATCAGTTTATACGTAAAAAATGCAGCAAAAAGATTAAGAGCAATCAATAAAATTGCTAAAGTTCTAGCTTGTGGATTTTCTAAACTAATAAAACTTCTAAAAAATACATATGCGCTTTGAAAAAGTGCTAAAAATATGATTCCTGCAAATAGATATCGATTCACTTTTCGTCCTTAACAAATTTTGGATTACCCCACCAATCATTTGTTCGAACACGAATAAACTTACGATTTGTGGCTGACTTATCTGGATTTTCTACCGTAACCCATGGATTTTTAAATTGTTTCCAAGCATTAGAAATAAATGCTAGTCGATCTGCAACTGTACGATCAGCACGAACAGCTCGACAAATTCCAGAAGAAACTGAAGAATGTGTCTTCTTAGATGTATAACTCTTACGATTACGCTTTTTAGCCATAATATATCCTTACTTTATTTTTTTATGTTTCAATTCAAATGTTTTTGTTTCTAAAAATTCACCCTTCATAAAATAATCGGCGTGAATAATATTAGTATTTTCAGAATCCCAAATGACGTACTCCATTTTGCCCGGTGATCGTGTATCAGCCATAGTAATAAACCAATCTGGCAATTCTTTTCTAGTTAAAAGTCCGGGAAGAAATTTCTTGAGTACGTCATTTTTCATGTGTTCATCCTGCTAAAAATCGCTTAAGTCCATCAGAAGGAGTCCACTCATAAAGAATTTCACGCGTAGCGATATTAATAATTGAAACGCGTTCTAAACACGATTCTGAAAATCGCATTGCCTCTTGAAGAGTAAGAGTTGTATGAATCTCACCGGATTCGCTAATCACCTGAAACATTGTATCTCCTTTTTTGTATTTAGGAAGAAGTGGCCTAAGCCACCTCTGCCATTTCCATTGCTGTGTTAAGAGCCTTAATCTTGCGGTCCTTATTACCACCGAACCAAGANGACATCATTCGTGTGTCATTTGATCGGCCAAGCTTNTGGTCTGTAAGAAATGTAACCGCATTAAAAGCTTGCCAGAATGAACCCTGGGCAAATTCAGCACCGGGTTGTGTTTCTAGAACTTCATATGCTAGCTTAGCAGCGCGTGATTGAAGCTTAGTAGAATCAATCTTCTTATCTGTAGTAATAGGAAAAACCCGATTAAAATAATCTACTACAGATTCATTAGTATATTGCTTTGAACCAAGAAACTGTGCCATTTCCTTGTACTTTTGGAACTTGCCCGTAGCAATACCTAGGGTTTCCTTAACACGAGCCGCTTCAAAAATACGGCGGTGATTTACAGAAACAGAATTAGAAGAACTAGATTCAAGTGCAAAAGTTACTGTATTATTGCAAACTGCACGAATGCTGGTGAAACGAACATCAATTGACTTACCAAATTGATGCGGATTTGAAAAAAGAAGATAACCTTCAGTGCGATCACCACCAAAAAGTTCAAAATAACTGTCCTTAAGCTTTGCTAGAGCCCAGACATGACGGCCGCCCTTAAGCGAACCTGCTGTGTGCATTTCCATATCACCCGCATGAATAAATTCATCAAAAAACTCAAAGGCTTCTGAATTTTGAAGAGGATTCCAAGATTCAGTTACAATAGAAAGAATCTTGTTATCTGTAGATCGAATAAGTGCTTCGGCATTAGTCCGAACCTTTTCACCATCTACAGTAGCAAAAAGAGGATATTTATTGACTTCCCAATCTAGTCCTGCAGCCTTAAGCATTTGCGCCGGAGTTAGATCAGCAGGTACCTGAGTACCATAACCGTGCCATGGAATTGCACCATGATATGCCATTTGCGCCTTACCATTGACAAATTCAATTTCGTGTGCCATAATATATAATTTCCTATTTGGTTGAGTTGATATAATCATTATATCTTAATAAGAAATTAATGTACATCCATTTCTAACTTTTTTTCATAAAAAGTTTTGATATACTGAACTGCTAGATCGGCGTAATCGTCACGGTGTTTAATGATGACTTGTGCCGATGGTTCACTTTCACCGGCTGAAATAGTAACTAGTTGTGTAATAGGTATACCATACATTTCTTCAAACATTATAGCATAACATGTCTCTTGAACAAAATATGATTCCATCATCATATCATCTTTAGCCCAATTGGTTGTTTTGTAGTCAATAATTGAACGCTTACCATCAAATCTGCCAATTAGATCACATCTTCCTGCAAGACGAAGATATTTTGAATATAAGGGAATTTCATTTGCATATACAACTGATAAACGTGATTCTAAAACAGGTTTAATTTGATTGAATAATTCTAAAACAGATGGCATTACACCTTTAGAATATGTTGGATCATTTAGAACGTATTTTTCGCACATATTATGAAGAGCTGTTCCGCGTCGAGCTGATCTGGCAGTAACCTTATCGGCTTCAATATCACCAACGGCTTCACGCCATTGTATCAATCCACTGTTATCTTTAACAGCACCTAACATAGTTGTTACAGAAGGAAACTCCCCAACAGGAGTATTATATAGTCTTCCTGTTGGGGATGTTTCTGCCTGAATTTCAATATACGGTATTAATTCATGTTTGAAGATGTGTTGCATAATCCATTTCTGCTATAATAAATTCTTTCACAAATCCACTTCTCACAATATCTTCAATTGAGAATTCTATTAGAGATAGAGATTTCATTTTTTTAGATATTTTAATCAAAGCTGGGAGGCCAGATTCTTCACTAAATCGTGCAGATGTTAAATCATCTTGTTTGGTATCACCACATACAATAACTCTTGTATTTTCACCAACACGTGTTAATACTGTCTTGATTTCCATATAAGAAGAATTTTGTGCTTCATCAAAAATAATAATAGTATTATCTATAGAATTTCCACGGAGAAAAGATGTTGATTCAAATTCAATTGATCCGCGTTGTCTAAGAATTGAATATGCATCCCCGCGGCCAAATAATTGAGCGCAAATTGAGATATAAGGTGCTTCATAAACTTCCATTTTTTGTTTAGCTGAACCTGGTAAAAATCCAATATTTTTCGAAGCTTGTGCACTTCTAATAATAAGAATCTTTTCAATACCAGATTGCCCATTAAATAATTCGTCAAGAGCAAGATATAAACTAATAAAACTTTTTCCAGTTCCAGGTGCACCATGTAAAATCATATGTAAATTTTTATCATATAATGAGAATGCTAAAGTCTGATTTTCTGTTAATGGTTGAATGTTGTTTAAATTTAAACCCTTTGACTCGCTGCTATAATTACGTTGAGACTTTTCTGCAAGTTTACGTTGGCGACGAGTTAGTCTTTGTTCTGATGAAGTCATGCATTTTCCTTAATTTTGAGGAGATAGTTAGCATAACAAATGTTAGTTCACTTAGTTTCTATAGTTGATTTTGAAAAACCTTTACTATTACCTTTCTTGATAGTTTTTAATAGATCGTTAAACCCATTATCTACTTTAAGTCCACCACCCAAACCTACACCAGAATGCAATAATGGTCCACCATTAAAAAGCTTTTCGATGTGGGGATTCTTTTCTAAATAAACATCAGCCTCAGTAATACCCATCAGAATGGTATACTCTTCTTCAGTATCGTTATTTCGAAACTTATAATATGGCATGTGTTATCTCCTACTGATATTTATTAATCAGCCTGTCTTGTAATAAACGTTTTTCTAATCTTTACCGGATTAAAATATTTCACAACGCTTTTAATAGCATCATCAATATCATATTCTCTACACGAGAATATATCGATATAACCTTCACCAGTATGATCATTAAAATGAGCAATAATATTACTAGTTTCAATAAGTTGAATAACAGTCCAACCTTCTAAATGTCTCTCGTTATGTCCAAAATGAATAATTTGCGGTTCACCATATGGAACCATATCAATTTTCACAACTAGATACTTAACCCATTCTTCTAATGTGTTTTTATTAGTAATAGCTTCTTGATTGCAACCAGAACAATCAAGAAGGAGGTGATGCCCCCAATAATGATTAGTAGTCATATGTTATTTCCGTATTAGTTTGATTTAATAAATCTAAATACATAATCTTTAAAATTTCATACTCTTCATAGAGTTTGTCATAATCATGCTTAATATCAATATATCGATTATAATAAAGATTGTTGGAAGCAATTCCTTTTTTAACAAAGGCTTTGATTTCATCTAAGGCTTGTAATTCATGAAATGGCTTTATAGCCAAATTTTCAGTAGTCATAATCGTCATCTTCTTCCATCAGTGCATCAATATCAAGTGTCTTAAGAGCTCGTGAAATTTTCTTTTCTTTCTTGTGCTTCTTATATTCTTCATAATTATCAACGTATTCATCTTCATATGAATCATCATGATAAGAACGGCGGGTCTTAGACATATTAATATTGTTCCTTTTTAAATTGTTCTACTTGTTCATCTGTAAAATGATGGTGATATTTAAGGTGCTTTACAAGAGGTCCGGGCATCATAAATGTTTTTCCGGTTTTAGTAGTGCATCCAAATGGACATGCGCGTTCTAAATCTACATTCTTTTCATATGGAACCTTTGGTTTTTCTTCCTCGATCTTAAACTTGCTAAAATCAACTGTTGCAGGATCTGGAAGAATCCCAGGAAAAGCTTCATATACTAATTGATATGTAATATTTTTATATGGTGAAGTTTTATCCTTCATGCCAAGAATTAGAACAGCATCATCTTTATCTATAGTTTCAAGAAACTGAATATAATGTTGTTCACGCTTTGCTTTTGTCAAATTTGGAGCAGACGGAACATTCATGAATAGGTAAAGACGACGAAACTCTCTGTAGAGATTACTCTGTTGATCTACATATTCATTCAATTTAAATGGAGGAATTCCATGAGGCAGATTAAATGTAACATCCGGATGGAACATATATTGAAGAATTCCAACAAGAGGTGTATTATCTTTACATGTGCTGAGTGAAATGCGGCGCGCTTCATAATCTGGAAGAGCATCGATCATTTTTAGCATTTCAGCAATACCTAGTTTACGCATTTATATTTCCCTAAAAGTCATTAACATCTTCTAAAAGATTCTTAAGTTTAAATTTTATAAAATAATTAAACAATTGTGATTTATTGTTTGCTGGTTTATTAAACTCTTCTAGTATTACTGTTTCTATTGATTCAGGAATACATGAAAAATCTACTAAAACCTGATTACGCCGATAATTACGAAGCATATCCGGTGTACAAAATTGCTCTGGTTCTTGCTTAAGCCAAACGTCAAGTTTTTTTGCTACAATAGATTTTTGCCTTGTTCCAGTAACAAGAACGTCATCGGCTGACAGAAAATTAGGAACACCGTCTCCAACATCTCCGCGGATCGTATGTTCCTTGAGATAAGCAATAGGATCGCGACAGGTAATCCACTTTTTCATGGGTGGGCTATATTGCTTAACATTAGAATATTTTTGTAGTTGTTGAAAGTCTTTATCACCAGATAGAATTAGAATATTCTCACCGCGGGTATGCTTAACTAACGTAGCAATTACATCATCAGCTTCAGCGCCTTCAATCTGAAGGACTTTATATGGAAAATATTCTTTAAGTTCATCACGAATTCTATGAAGACTTTCAAAAATAACAGTCCAATTTAGTTCAGATGCATCACGTGATTTCTTACGATTAGCCTTATAATAAGGGAAAAAGTCACGGCGCCAGAATTTACGATCATCAGCAGCGATAACCAATTCACCAAATTCTTTTTGAAACTTAACCTTATTAGCACGAATACTATTAAGAATCATATGTCTCAAAATATTTTCATCTAATTCTGCATTCGTATGATTGCCTAATTGCACCATTAGTGTAGCAATCATAACTTGCGAAAGATCCATTATAATCATTGTATCATTTCCAAAGGTTACTTATAAATTATTATAAATCGTATATGATTTAATGTCAATCCAAAAATTCATCATCATCGAAACCAATATCATATACAGTCATAGCTTTATCAGCAAAATCTTGTAAAGGATAATTAATATTAATAGACTTCAATAACAGTGATTTTAACGCTTCTACTACTAAAATACAATCTTTTGCATTTTTCTCATCTGAAATTGAAACATAACCACCAATAATACATTTTGCAAAAGCGTCTCCAGCAATCTCAGCTGAGAGAAGATCTGCATATGATTCTCTAGCATTAATTATTGCTGGATATACAGATTCTTGATTATCTGGTAAATCATATAATTTTGGGAACGGAATGATATTTGATTCATTATCCGACATTATAATACTCTGAGTAATATAGTCTCTTCATTTATGCGTCCGTTCATTTTTGAATTACTTGTACTAATAGCATTGAATGACTTAATTACATTCATTCTACTGTTATTTAGTAAATCATTTAGAATTAATTCAGGCTTTCTAAGAGTTTTTGAAACAGATTTTTCTTCATCAAAATTAGTAATAGTACTAATCTTTACTGAAAGACCATTATCATCTGCGGCAACATACATTCCAAGCTTACGTGTTTTTGTATTAAAAACAAAAAGTGTTTTAGCTTTAATAATTTTAGTAGGATCAATTGATGCGATCTTGTATGGTGCACTTTCTTTTAAATAACGAATTTTAGAAATTAACTGCACGGCAGATTTTTCTTTAGAAACACGCGTCTTCTTAATTGCTTTCGTGACTGTTGCAATTGATTCTGCGTCAGAAATAATTTGAGTAATAAACACGTAAAACTTTTTAATATTTGTTTTAGAAAGATGATTATATCCTTCTTTTAATTGAGAATTATTTCCTAAGATAAGATCTGATAGCTCTAGATGCAATCTATTATAATACTTAATAATAGCATTAGCTTGACTACTTTTAACTTCGCGGCGCTTCATATAATCATATGGTTTAAATGTAGTTTCGAAATTGTTTTCGATAAATGAATCGATTTCATCTTCAAAATCAGAAATTAGACTACCAATTTTATCATTAGTCTTAATTCGTGTCACTAATGTTTCTTTAATATCTTTAGTAATAATAACATTATTAATATTGGTATTAAGTCTATCGTTGATACGCTCAATTGTTCCAGCTGGAAGTATACCGCCAATATTAACAATACGACATAATGCTCCAGTAGTTAAACCGATTTTCCATTCCGGAAGGGATTTAATAATTGCAATATCTTTTGATGAATAATTGTGTTCTTTCATATACTCTGTAACCCATGGAATAACATCCTTAGGAGTATAATTATAATTATACCAATTCAATGACGATGATAATTCGCCTTGAGTTTCATATGTTTGCACAATGGGTTCTGAACCCATAAACTTGTCCTTGACGGACAAATACTTGGCTTTGTTATCAGCCTTCTTTTTCACTGAGATCATGATCCAAACTTAATCGTCATATATTTCTTTTGAAGACTCAGATCAGTATTTTCATATTGAGCTGCAAGAGATTGTAGGAGAGATTCCCACTTTAATTTCATTTTTTCAGTATTAAAACGCGTATCAGCATAGTATTTCACAAATTGCAAATATTGCTGAGTACGTTCATCATTAACATGTCGAACAGAATTTTCCAACATAGTATAAAGAATATTAGCATGAATATTCTTATCTTCAACCCAATCATACATTTGTGTTAATCCACCTGATGTATCTGGTAATGCAGCAAAATTCGGGTGTACGCATAAAAGACCGGCTGACATTGCTTCAATTAATGCTAAACAACTAGTTTCCATCCAAATACTAGGATATGCAAAAATGTGTGCTTTTTGCAGAGCAGAGCGTACTTCGTCATTTGACTTAAAGCCGTGATATACAATTTTTGGATGATTTCTACACTTTTCATAAAGTGGTTCAAAATCTTTATCAGCATTATCCCAACCATAAATCTTAAATGATGAAAACACATCTAGATAAATGTTATCATACTTTTTCGAAAGTTGTTCAAATACTGGAATAAGAATTTCTAATCCGCGTTGAGGAGTGGATGTATACACAATTCTAATTTCATCCTTAGATTTTTCAACAAAATCAATCGGAACAATTGCATTTTCAATAACAGTAGTATTGAGGCCAGGTTTAAGACCAAGAACAGATTGATATTGTTGCATTTGCCAATTACTAGCAAATACAATCTTTTGAAACTTATCTACGTTTTCTTGTTTCTTAAGATGTTCTGATTCTGGATCATATGGAAGATCATGAAGCCAATACACACGAATTTTATCATCCTTTAATTCGCGAACTCGAGATGGAATAATTTGAAACTTATCCATTAGTTCTGGATTCATAGCATCAAATAAACGTGAAATCATTAATTCCGTTCCACCTTTAGAATTCTTATTAAGTTCGTTAAATTCAAATTCCGCCATCTTCATCTTCCCATTCAATATTTTCATTATAAAAGTGTGCTGTTTCTAAACATAGAGATAATACAGCTAACGGACTAATTTGTGCAGCAATATTAACAACAATCCATTTAGCTAAAATGGCTTTAAATCGTGACCATCCGGTTAATTCTTGTTTCATGCATAAAGTGCCCTAAAACTAATAATTGAATCTGGTCGAATTGAACGCCAATCATTTTTTTCCGCATCAAAGACTACAAGATTAGGATTTTGCTTGCGTTCTTTTGTAGGAGGAGCTTTGTCTTCACCAGAAATTCGTTCAACATGTTCATTAATATAGTCTTCGTTAAGAGTACACCTCATGATACGACGAGTGCCATCAACCTTATCAAAAACAATTTCGACAAGTCCGTGATTAAGTGTATCATTAAGAAAATCATTAATTATTACATCTTGTTGCATTGTATTATCCTTTAAAAAGCTGATTCAATTGATCATATCCACCAATATATACTTCTTCTATATTATTGTAAAGGAATATTTGCGGAACTGTTCTTGCATTTGGTAATATTTCTAAAAACTCTTCNCGTGTTANATCTTCACCAATAANTAGTTTATCGTAATCAATACCTTTAACACTTAAGAGATATTCTGCTTTAACACAATACGGACAATTTGGTTTTGAATAAATTAATGCTCTATCGTAGTCCATATTAAACTCCTCTGACATAATTCCATTTTTCTTTTAAGATAGGAGCTCTACCAGTATTAGCAGAAGCTCGTTGAATATAAAACTTATCATTCTTGAAACCTAATTGATCTATTAGATTGACATATGATGAATCGATAGCAACAAATGCTGTTGCCTTTTCAATAACTGTTAGCCAATCAAAAATATTATCTGTTAACTTATCTAAGGGAATGATCTGCAAATCATTACCATATAACTGTTTAAAATAATCATAGTTTTCAATTTTTACACTAATGTTTCCGTTATTAACAACAGTATGAACGACAATATAATTAGGACTTTTTACAATTTTATTAAAAAATGCATATTCACGTTGATAATTACGACGAATATCTAAATTCCATTTTTCACCAAATGGAACTTCAGCAATACCGTATTTAATTTGATCAAATCCAAGATGAAATGCTAAATTCTTATCTACAGCTTTCTTTTCAAATTCTCCATCTAATCGACCTTCAACACCAGTCATATTATGTGACTTCATGATCAATTCATCAAATGGAAAACTCATAATCTTATCACAACCAACATCTTCTAAAATCTTTTTTGGTGTTTCATACCAATATGGATTTTGAATATTACCGATTAGATTTTCTTCTTTATCATAAATTCCATGAAATATAATATATGGAAATGCATACGACATTGCTTCTACATATTGTTGATCAATAACAAAATGCACCTCGTGTCCTAGAGAATAAAAATGTTTTGCAATGGGAATAGCAATGAATGCATCGCCAACTCCGCGAGATTGAATAATTCCTAATTTATAAGGATTATAACCGTTAATTATAGTTGTATATTCATTTAAATTCATTTAGTCCTAGTCCTCATAATAAATGGTGCCGGCACCAAGAATCGAACTCGGGACCCTCGCGTTACAAAGGCGATGCTCTACCAACTGAGCTATACCGGCGTATTTTATAAATAACAAGATTGATTTTTTCATTATGAACAGTTTAGAGGTCCATTATGAAAAAAATTGCAAAAAATATTAAAAAAATAAACGAAATTATTGCACTTAAGTCTACAATGCTTATTGGAACTATGTGGTGTGTATATCTATTTATTATCTTGGCTATAGTACCAATATTTGTTCCTAGTGCAAATACTATTGTTCAATATATTTCATCTGCATTTTTACAATTAGTATTTTTACCATTAATTATGGTCGGTCAAGATGTAATGGGCAGAAATACTGAAAAACGCGCCAAAAAAGACCATGAAATGATCATGCAAGAATTAAAACTTCTTAAAGAAATGCATGAAAACGTTAAAAATATTAAACCGTGTCCACATATTTAATGGTACTGCTATCAGGTAACGATCCTGATCTAACTGATCCACAATCAATTGTGCTTCCTTTACACTATAGCAGCATATAATCTATGGTGGGAATGACGATTCTTCACCCACTCTATAGTACCATGAAATCGTATGCGATTCATCTAACTAAACGATGTGCTATTTGTTGATCGTTTAAATACACTACATAGATTAATTATTTATCGATCTCCGTGTTTAAGAAGATATTCATTAGAAATAATTTTAAACGAAAAATTAGANTCTTGATTAGACTTAAACACAATACCTTCTCTAGTATCATTATTTAGAGANGGNCCAGAAGCAAATGCTAATGCATCATCAATAGTTTCAAATTTATTAATAGAAAAATTACCAAAAAGCATAGGTACGTGAAGAATACCATTTGCATCAGCCAAATGTTGACGTTCAGTAGGACTCATATACCGTTGATCTGCAATTGAAAAAATATCAAATACACGGAATTCCAATTCTTTTAGATTTTCATGATTTCCTTGTACACCTGGTCCAATTAATTCTCCTTGTAGTGCAATTGGACCATGTGTGGTGTAGATCTTACGAAGCTTTTCTTCTAGTCTTTCTCTACGTGTAACTCTCCAAAACGCATTATCTTCTGTTTCAATAAGATCTAAATTGCGAGAACAAACACCGAAATTACCTTCAGTATCCAGATATACGGTCATAGAAGAACCATCTAGCTTAACTGTAACTTCATATGTATCATTCTTGCGTGGGTGATCAACAAAATCCCAAACATGGTTATCTTCACCAGAAGTATCATATGTTACAATCTTACTTCTAGGCTTAGTAAGTGAGTTCCAAATATTTTGAATACGTTCTTGATCGGTCTTGCGAAGAAAACTTGGAAAATTACCTTTAACCTGGCCTGCAAGCTGAGAAGGAATAACTGGTTCCCACTTTTCTACTCCAAGAACTGCAGCAAAATCAATATCATTATCCGGACTATCTGACATTACTGCAGAATCGATTTCTGGAAATTCGGAAAGTGGAAGACACAGACCTTGAGATAGTTGTCCACGCAGTCGAATTGTCTTAATTCGTGCACCAATCTTTCCATTCCATGAAATAGCATTCTTCTCTAGAAACTTAAATCGTTCATCTGATGTTGGAAGAAACGAATCAATTTCAAAATAAAGAGCGGCGTCACCTACAGTAAAATTACCTTTACCAGATACACATTGCCATCCATCAAACTTAAGAACTTCAATTTTATCTGCTCCTTCAATCGGAAGGATTTCTTCGATAACACGAATAGTTACCATCTTACGTGACATTACAAAACTCCATAAATTCCAAGTGTTTTAAGTTGTAAAATAGAATCTGCTGCAGAAGTATGATGAATCCATATACCTCCACCATTTTCCCATGTGGGACGATGTTTAAGCCAATCATCGATAAGAATATCTCCTGGCTTTGCATATAGAAATTTATCTTTAGATGGACACACAATCATTGGAACATGAGGAAAGTATTTTCTCCTCCATCGAAGCTTTTGATCAATTGCCCAATCACCACGCGGTTTTCCAGTTAAAATAACTGGATTAAGATGAGCAACAGCTTCATACAATTCAAAAGCATCTATCATTGGTTCTAATGAATAGAAGAAATCTGGAGTAGCATATAACCTATCCCACATATCCTTTTCACCATTAGAACCTTCAAAATCTCTAGGAGCATATCCGAGAATTTCTGTGGCGCGCCTATCAAAATCAGCCAATACGCCGTCACAATCTAAAAATAATTGCATTCATACTCTTTCATAAAATAATGGTGAACCCGATGGGATTTGAACCCAAAACAAAACGATTAAAAGTCGTTTGCCCCTCCCAGAGGGCCCCGGGTCCATATTGGTGCCTGTAGATGGTCTCGCACCACCGACACGCGGATTTTCAATCCGCTGCTCTACTCCTGAGCTATACAGGCATAATTGGTAGTCCCTACCGGTGTCGATCCGGTTCCTCCGCCTTGAAAGGGCGGTGATCTAGCCAGCGTAATCTAAGGGACCAAAATCAAGGACTTACGGATTCATCATCCCGCCCGATCAAACTTATAATTCATAATAATCTATTTATGAATTAATGTCAATGGTACTCCCTATAGGATTCGAACCTATGATCAAGACGTTATGTGGTAGGCGAAGCCGGACTTGAACCGACAACTAGTCTCTTATGAGGAGACGGTTCTACCAATTGAACTATTCGCCTGTATAGTATTTCTAGATTTGTATGTGTCTATCTGAAAATCACAATTGCTGCATACAAATCTAAGATTAATTAATCCTTAATCTTGCACAATCATAACACGCTTAGTTTTTTTAATCAACCAAAACTCACCTGTTAGAATTGGTTTATGCCAACCATTCTTTCTGGCTTCTGATACACTTTCAAAAAGTCCAAACTTGACTAAAATATGAGAAATCATATTTTCACGATCTTCAAGTTTATCTATCGTTTTCCATAAACCCTGAACATGTCGTCTAAGTTCTCGCGTTTCAATTACAAAAACATCAGCAAAGGGAATAGGTTTACCATCATTTGTAAAAGATTCCCACCATCCTTGATCTACAGCAAATTGCTGAAACTCAAGATTTTTTTCTTGAAGTCTTGTTATAAATTCTTCTTGTGTTTCCATATAATTTATTTTACTTGTGTTACAATTTTGGCGGCGCCGGGGATGTGTCGATCACCATACCCTTTCAGGTACACATCGTTTTCAAGACGAGTCCAGAGGCCGCTCTGGTTCCGACGCCATAATTCTTATTTAGTCGCGAGACATTATGTCTCGGATAGCTTCAACACTAGGTTTCTTCCAGTTTGCAATTTGTCCTGTATCTAAGTCAATTACGAAATCTAGATAATCCCCATGTTCACTAGGAACAATACTAGGAACATATGAACCTTCAGGCAATTCATATACTAATTGTTTATCCGAATCAAGAATAGAATAAGAACCCATATCGCAAACCTTAGCAAATACAGTAATATATTTTACATCGACTTCACGTTCAATTTTCACTTTAATCTTCATAATATATTTCACTTTCGTTTAAATTTATTTGGCAAAATCACCGTTGGATTTTCAAGATCAAACATGTAATCTTCTATGTTAGAAGGTACTACATATCTAACCCTACTGTCAACATATTTTTTATGCTCATCAATACTAATGCTTGACAAATTTTTAGAGATAAGATTTAAATTATTTGGGTTATCGGTATAACTTACCGTAAAACATGATCTTTCGTCTATAAAATTTCCATCTACATCATAAAATTGCAATCTAACTGGAATACTCATGATATAATTCTATCTAAATGTGGCGGAAGATTGAGAGTCCGAGTCCCAAACCCTTTCAGGTTCACACTGTTTAGCAAACAGGTCCGTTAGCCCCAACGGTTAATCTTCCAAAATAATTGTGGCGCCACTTCAAGACTGATCAAGTCAAGCGATTTATCATTTGCTCGCCGCGCCTCCACGATAGCAAATGTATTTACGGGCATCCTGCACACTCTGAGAAGAGATTTAACGGTTTTACCAGCAGTCTTTGGGCCTTCACTGAGTTGTCTCGTTTACTCTCAGTTCGTAAATATTTGGTGCGCGGGTGTAGTTACGCTCTACTCCCCGAAGGATGGGTTTTACAGACCCATTGCCGAAACTATCGACTTTACCCGCGCATATTCCATACACCTTATAGGTTTAGGCCTTTCGCGAACCACGTCACCAATCCCATATTCACAGACATTCCCGTGTGTTATCTTCTGTTAGGTCTCTCTGGCATGTCTAGAATACCAGATAATTTTGGCAGCCACTAGAGGATTCGAACCTCTAACTTGCACCTTCGTAGGGTGATATGATCATCCATTTCACCAAGTGGCCATATTGATAGTCCCTGTCGGTTAACCGGCACTATACAGATTTTGGTAGGGATGGTGAGATTCGAACTCACCCTGTATGGTTTTTAAGACCATTGCCTCTGCCGCTGGGCTACATCCCCTTAATTGGGTGCGAGAGGTTGGATTTGAACCAACGACCTTCAGGTTATGAGCCTGACGAGCTACCGGACTGCTCCACTCCGCTTCAAACTTAATGACTATACAAATCTTGCAATTGATCGACAATTAATTCCAATTTATCTAGACTTTCATCAATATATTCATATCGACTTAACTTCTTAATAATCTCAGGATTATCAATCATAGCTTTTAAACGATCTGCTAAATTCTGCAAATCTCTTTCCACCATTTTTATATTTCCTTTTTCCAAATTCTCTTAGAGAATTCTTCTTTCGTTTTAAAACGATTTTTATTATTGCCTTGCCAACGATGAGAAGTGCATATCGTGCATCTCACTCTTCTCTTGGTTTTAGTTCTTTTAAAATTGGCCATGCTGACCTCATTTCTAATTTCAGATATTTTTCTTTATGATTCACACATTCATGATAGCATCGCAGATTTTTTGCCTCTTAGATTCATGTTTCCGAAAGGTCGCATATAAATCTCCTAAATTGGTAGTCACGGTGAGACTTGAACTTACACCTTCTTCCTTATGAGGGAAGCGCACTACCATTATGCTACGTGACTATATGGCTGGTTCTCCGTTCTGGTCTCGAACCAGATACCTCCTGCTTCAAAGGCAGGGATTCGACCTGTCAAACTGCCGGAGAACAAAAATGGCGTCTCTAACGGGACTCGAACCCGCCTTTACCGGTCGACAGCCGGTAGCCTTCCCTGACGGCAATAGAGACATGTTTGGTACTTCCAAGAAGAATCGAACTTCTATGGCTC
>JGI26470J50227_1000213_pt1 | contig 26526 bp, 24 predicted proteins | sample FreactTroBogLake_FD_50227 | JGI IMG/M metagenome (IMG submission 50227)
GGCCCTATCGCCGGTGTGATTGCAGATCGCTTTGATCGCCGCCGCTTAATGATTCTCTGCGACATCCTCCGCTTTGGCCTCTACCTATCGATTCCATTGGTCGGTAACTACTTTTGGCTATACACCGCAACCGTCCTTGTTGAATCTGTAACTCTCTTCTGGTCTCCAGCCAAGGAAGCGTCGGTCCCCAACCTTGTGCCTAAGAACAAGCTGGAATCTGCAAACCAAGTAACACTTTTTGCCAGTTATGGCACAGCGCCAATCGCGGCAATCATCTTTTCTTTACTCGCACTTCTCGCCGGCTCACTTAGCAAAGTCTTCTCTCATCGCTTCGCTTCTACGGCGGACCTGGGNCTCTACATTGATGCAATCTCATTCCTTTACACTGCTTACGTAGTTTTTCGCATGAGTGAAATCCCACGAGGCGCCTCAAGTTCCGCTGCGGTTAATCAAAATATCGGAAAGTCACTTCTTGAAGGTTTTCGTTCTGTTAACGAATCAAAAGTTATCCGAGGTCTAATTTTTGGAATGCTCGGCGCTTTCTTCGCAGCTGGCGCGGTTATTGGTTTGGCGCGAACATTCGTCGGTGAACTTAAGGCGGGTGACGCCGCATACGGTGTCCTGTTTGGTGCGATATTCACAGGCCTCGCACTTGGAATCTCACTGGGGCCAAAGATCTTTGGCCAGTTCTCTCGTCGTCGCCAATTTGGTGCAGCACTTGCTATTTCTAGTTTCTTTCTGATTTTGCTCTCGCTCATCAACAACCTTGTCGTTGCACTGATTCTCACAGTTCTCCTTGGCGCATTTGCGGGTGTTTCGTGGGTCTCTGGCTTCACAATGCTTGGGATGGAAGTTGAAGACGAAGTGCGTGGCCGTACCTTTGCATTCGTTCAATCACTGATTCGTATTGCTTTGGTTCTTGTTCTCGCCATCGCTCCAGTTATTGCTGGCGCTATCGGTCAGCACCGATTCCATATCCGCCACATTGTCCTCACCTATAACGGTGCGGCCTTTACTATGTTGGGGGCCGGCTTTATTGGATTAGTAGTTGGAATCGTTTCTTACAAACAGATGCGCGATCGCCCCAGCGTCTCTTTGTGGTCCGACATCAAGGCCGCGTTTCGCGGTGAACTCGGGGCTACCACCGGCGTGACTCACACCGGAATTTTCATTTCTTTCGAGGGTGGAGAAGGTTCCGGAAAATCCACTCAAACCGAACTTCTAAAAAAGCATTTAGAGGGTATTGGCGAGACTGTCACTCTCACGCGTGAACCCGGCGGCACACCGCTTGGCAATCAACTGCGTAAAATTCTTCTCGATAACGCTACCGGTGCAATCAGTCCACGTGCCGAAGCTCTGATGTATGCCGCCGATCGCGCCCATCACGTCTTCTCACTTATTCGCCCCGCGCTAGAACGCGGCGAGGTTGTCATCACTGATCGTTACCTCGATTCATCCATTGCTTACCAAGGTGCTGGCCGCGTTCTCCAACCCGCGGAAGTCGCACGTATCTCCCGCTGGGCGACCGAATCACTCACACCCGTTCTCACGGTCATCTTGGACCTTCCGGCGACGGTTGGCCTAGGTCGCCTCACGTCCCAGGATCGACTGGAATCCGAACCCCTCGCTTTCCACGAGCGCGTGCGTCAAGAGTTTCTCAATCTGGCGAATGTCGACCCAGAGCGATTCTTTGTAGTGGATGCAACGCAATCAAAGGAAGCAATTCACGAACAAATAGTTGAGCGGGTCACTCATCTTGCCTCATTAAGAATCAACAAGAATAAGAAGACCAAGAAATAACTTATGTCTGTTTTCGATGAGCTGATAGATCAACAAGCGGTTGTCACCACCCTAAAAGCCGCGGTAGCGGCTTCAAAGCTTGATAATTCCGAATCCCAGGAAATGACCCACGCCTGGCTTTTCACTGGCCCACCGGGCTCTGGTCGATCGAACGCCGCCACCGCTTTTGCGGCAGCGCTTGTTTGCTCCGAAGGTGGATGCGGCACCTGCATCGATTGCGCCACCGTCAAAGACGGCACCCATGCCGATGTCGAATCGATGCGCACCGAGGGTTTATCCATAAAGATTGACGATATTCGTGAACTCGTTCTGCGCGCATCATGGTCACCTTCCGTCGCTAATTTTCGTGTTGTAATTATTGAAGATGCAGATCGATTAACAGAATCCGCAGCGAACGCTCTGCTCAAAGCAATCGAAGAGCCCAATCAGCAAACGGTCTGGTTGTTATGTGCACCTTCAACAACAGATGTCTTGCCCACCATCCGCAGCCGCACACGAGCCGTCTTACTGCGCACGCCATCAATCAGAGCTGTGGCAAACCTTCTCACCACAGAAGGCACCGCTCCCGCCCTCGCACATTTTGCTGCTAGTGCATCACAAGGTCACGTGGGTCGCGCGCGTTATTTAGCAACCAGCGCATCGGCTCGGTCAAACAGAGAAAAGATTCTTAAATCTGTATTGAGTGTTCGTGATATCGCTTCAGCTTTTAACGCAGCTCAAAGTCTCGTTGATGCGGCAAAAGCCGATGCCGAGCAAGAAGCGGAAGCTCGCAACGAAAAAGAGATCCAAGCATTGAAAGATGCTTGGGGAACACAAACCACTAAAATTTCATCCACGAATACAAAAGCCATCAAAGAACTAGAAAAAGATCAGAAATCCAGGACGACCCGAATGGTCCGCGATTACCTCGACCGCGCCCTGCTGGACATAGCCACCTTGTATCGAGACGTGATGTTGGCTCAGTCTGGACAGGAGGGCCACCTTCTCAATTCGGATTTGGCATCAGAAATTCGAACTCAAGCGATGGCCACTCAACCAGCCGCAACCGTGGTCAAACTTGAGGCCATATTGGCCGCACGAGTAGCCGTCGGTCACAACGCCGCCCCATTATTGACCGCAGAATCTTTGATGCTCCAGCTCAAGTAGTTGGTAAAACCNCCCCTCTGGATACGGCATTATTTCCCCATGCGCCTAGACCATGTCTCATACGTTGCGTCCCATGACCAGATTTCTGATGTAGTTCAAAGAATTGGTTCGCAAATCGGCACAGCTTTCGTGGATGGTGGAATTCATCCGCAATTTGGAACTCGCAACTTCACCGCACCACTCCTAAATGGTCAGTACATTGAGGTTGTCTGCGCACTTGATCACCCGGCAGCCGAGAAGACACCTTTTGGACAGGCTGTGACAAAAAAGGCCGCCGAAGGCGGGGGTTGGCTAACTTGGGTGTTCTCGACTGACGACCTAGATTCAATCGAAAAAGAAATAGGTCGACCCGCAATCGAAGGACACCGCAGATTGCCAGACGGAAATAGCCTGACTTGGAATCAAGTTGGAGNGAAAGAACTTCTAAGTGCCCCCGAATTGCCGTTTTTTATTCAATGGAAAAACGGCAACCACCCCTCTCGAATTGGCTCACCCCACTCAGCGATTTCAAAAATAGTTTTTTCAAAAACNAATCCGATTGAATTAACAAAATTTGCTACCCAAATAGATTTTGCACTAAAAGCTTCAGATGTCTCTATCCATTCCAACTTAAACTCAGATGACACCCCAGGAATAGCATCAGTGACATTTACAACTCCACGCGGCATTGTAATTGTTGACTAAATGCGAGTCTTGATTTGGGGTCTTCGCTCGCGCAGACACAGCCACCGATATATCCACCAAGGCTTCTTTGAAACCTTTCGGAGAATGGGACATGAGACGTACTGGGTGGACGACGAGGCAAAATACGCCCAACTAATTAATTCTAAATCGCTAGTAATTGCCGCAAATGTAGCCTCAGAAAACCTGCCTTACGAGAGATTCGCAAAATATGTTGTGCACAATTTTGATCGCATGGATTTTGAAAATAAATCAAATGTCCTTAAATTGCAGGTATATACCCACGCTGCTTACGGTGAAGAGCTTGGGCACTCTTACATCAAATATGACTCAAGTTCGCGAACGCTTTTTCAGCCGTGGGGGGTAGCTGAACCTCATGGAAGTTGGCTTCAAAGCAAGAATAAAATTGGAAACATTGAGTACTGGATTGGCGCAGTCTGGAACAACTCTCTAAATCAAGGCAATTCAGATCAGATTCAACTCTATGTCGATGCGCTTCGCCAGCACGGAATTCGATTCCGGCGCGTAGGGGGAACTCGATGGTTGACCAAGTCTGGAGTATCGCCGAACCGCGCCCAAATCTTAAGTAACCGCTCCCCCGTGGGAGCAGCAATTGTGGGTGCATGGCAAATGGAAGCTGGCTATATACCGTGTCGAATATTTAAAAATGTCGCTGCTGGAAATACCCCAATCTCAAATTCTAATTTTGATCACGTCTTTAATGGCGTGGGAATTTATGAACCAGATATTCCGCAATTGATATTAAAAGCCCTTGAAGTAAACCGAAAAAAGCCCAATTCTGATATTTTAACGGCCCAAGAAGCTATGAAATTGTTTAGCTACGAAAAAGGAATCCGTCGAATAATTGATTCGCTTCCTTGATTCCTCAATAGGTTACGAAGAAGTCAAATTTGCTCTATATTATTAGGAGGAAAAGGCAAAACGAAATCAGGGGAATCAACACAAGAGAAAGATTTCTTACCAGCTAGAGAAGCCAAATAAAGGGCGTAGCTGCTCAAGCCGAACGCAAGGTCGCACCAAGCAAGATCGTCGGTGAGTGTTCCAACTGAGATTTCCCAGCGAATAAATGGATTTGCGCCTTTCTCAAGAAGTTGAAGATATTTCTCTGGGCTTGATTCAGAAGGATGTAAGCGAATCCGGAGCTCTTGTTTTTTGTCATGTTCTCTATTCGAGTGCTCTAGAAAACGTGCAAAAGCTGACAATTCGTTATAACCAAAATATAATTCGTTACCAAAGCTTTTCTTCGCATTTTCGGAAATATTCTCCCCTAAAAACAAAACNTTTTTCACATCAGAATTTGCAGCTTTTTTCTCACTCAGTGCTCGAATTGCTTGCAGCTGATTAGCCACGTAATAATTGGGAATTTCGAAAATTTCTTTACCGGGAAATTCACGAGTCGCAATTTTCAGGGCCCAGTCATCGGACACCCAAATGGCATCAGGCAGCGCTTCGCGATCATCTCGAATGAACCGAGAGCGGTAATTCACCCAATGGTCGAGCACGGATATCGTTTGAATTCCGTCTTTGACGCCTTCGAGGATTGCTTCGAATTCCCAATCAGAAGCCCAGCCAGTGCTGGTCAGAAGTAGCTCACAGTCCCCAAGAATCTCCTTGACGCCTCGATTCGGAAACTCTCCGAAATTCTCGGAAAACACTTGAAGCGCGGGACCCGCAACTGCGATGCGGTAATTCTTTGGGTTATTCGCCATGAAGCAACTTAATATTTGAGCCCCTCCTGCATCGTGGCTCACAATCCCCACCTTATTTGCCTTAGAGAATGCTTCGAAGCTAGAAATCATCGGAACCCCATATCAACACGCTATAAGGCAAGAAGGGGTTGGTTCCGAAACGTATAGGTACGTGTTCGAATACCGGTATTTTGGATTCTTTTCCGCCGCCAACACTAGGCCCGGCAAGATTTCAGTGCTGTAACCATTAATTTCATGCCATGCGGCGCAATCTCTACCCCAAGACGAATCTATGTCATAATCTTGATAAATTGGTTCAAAATGTATTATTCGCCGCGCCCCTAATGCCATTAGTTTTTCAAAAAAACTTACCGGACGGCCGGTTAGGTACATCAATGAAAAAGAAGTGAAAAAAACTGTTTTTTCAATATCTGCCGCGGGCAACAATTCAATTTCCTCTAAGTCTACAGGCATCGATTCCAATCCAAGATTGAAAGACATAGACAGCTCATCGGCCAGGACTCTTCCGCTCTTCATCAACTCACCGGCTACCAGACTTTCGCTTGGGAAAAGGCCAGATTGCCGTAAATGAATTAACTTGGAGCCATAACCAGCTCCAAGTTCAACAATGCGAGAAAATCCAAAAGAGTTTTCCCGGACCACCTTTGTCATCAGTTCTTGCTGCAATATTTGCGTAGCGTAAGACGAGCTCAAGAAAAACCGCTTTCTGTCTACGTATACTTGATTTTTTGAAACTGGGAAAATCGTGCGCATAAACTCGTCGTATGATTCGAAATTCTTTGATTGAAACAGCTTCAGCAAATTGTCCCAACTTTCCAACTCAAATTCTCTTCGAAGATCCGTTCGAGTACGAACTTTTCGAGACTGCCGTAAAAGCTCAATTTTATTAGGTAAGTCTGTGTACAAATGAAGGTCAGGGAAATCTATTTCAATTCCCACGACTAGTTTCCAGAGAAAAGCGAACTAGACCATATTTTTTTGAAAGCCCGCGCAATGTTATAGGCTTCCTTTTCAGAAAAATCGTACTCACAAATATTTATTCCGATGTAATAACTGTCCTGTAACGCTTCAGCCTGGGGGCATATTCCCTTTTTGTAATTGATATCCATCCCATTCGAGGATGAAATCCAAGGAAAACCTTTCGAGCCAATAGCTATTTTCTGTTGAAACATTGGAAGAAGATGAAGATTTTGATAACTGGAATATATTGACGGCACACCTTCCATTTTTAACGCTTCAATTATTTTCTCTCTCGGCGGCATTGTTCCAATTGGTGTATATCGCATGGCGAACACGTAATAGACGTGCGTGTTTCCCTCGCTAATTTTAGGTAAGAATAACGCCGGTAGATCGGACAGTTCTTTTCGGAGAATATTGGCGATTGTTACCTTTTTACTTACAAAGCGTTGAAGTTTCTTTAATTGTGCCGAGGCAATTGCCGCCTCTATTTCTCCCATTCGGAAGTTAAAACCCACCATATTTGAAATGTCATGGACTTTTGCTGCCCCTACAACTGATTCAGCATGGTTTCGAATCAAGCGTAGTCGGTCCGCTAGATTGTCGTCGTTTGTAACAAGAACCCCACCTTCACCAGAATGGATGTGCTTATGATAATTAAGACTATAACCACCAATATCAGCGAGTGTGCCTGCGAAAGCAGTCCCAATCATTGCACCGGGNGACTGTGCACTATCCGAGATTATTTTCAAATCAAATTCAGAAGCGATTAATCTTAATTGCTGCATATCGGCTGATTGACCAAAAATATCCACACTCATTATGGCTTTTGTTTTTGGAGTTATTAGACTACGAACCGAATCCGGATCGATACAAAAAGTTTCAGGGTCAATGTCGGCGAACACTGGGATACCGCCCCAGAGGAGAATTGAAGTCGCTGTTGCGGACATCGTCCAAGGCGTAACTATCNCCTCATCACCAGGCTCGATACCAATCGCGCCAACTGCTGCAATCAATCCAGAGGTCCACGAGTTTACGGCTATTGCATGTTTTACCTTGAAGTAATCGGCCCATTCCGATTCAAGTTGTCTCACACGAGGGCCTCCCAGGAAGTCTGGATGCCACGCGCCGATATATTTAGAAAGAACGCCGGAATCGAGAACCCGACGCACGCTCTTTTTTTCCTCACGACCGATTGTGTTATTTGGCTTAAATTTATAATTTTTAGAAAAAACTGGCTTCCCACCAGCCAAGGCTAATTTTTGATCAAACATACTTAAATAGTATCAACTCAAAGCATTGAATACAGTAGTCAGCGACTGTAGTCCCTCATTTACCGTGCACAGTGGTGTTTGCATCCCTTTCAACTCGTCGGACAAATACCCGAGCGTAATTTTTTGAAGATTGCGTATCTCCATTTCAAAATGCTGAGAATTATTCCCAACAACAGTGAATCCGGTGAATATCGTGTCATTTTCGACAGGATACCAATCAAAGCCGGCGTCTCGTGATCCTAGGGTTAATCTGCCATTTTGAAATAGAATATCCATGGAGTTGTGAACATAATTTCCAGTCACATTAGGTACGAAAATTGCATCAATATTTTGATTTGCGAAATGAAAGTGCCCCGGTTTATTGAAATGTGGTGGATTCTGGCTCTGTAACGACCCAAACCAATATTCAAGCAAATCNAAAAAATGAATCCCGCTATTCAAAAGATCGCCGCCGTACCACACCACGGCCCTTGCAGGAAATTGAAAATCACCATCAGCTATTCGCTTTCGTATTTCAATTGCCCCCGGCGATATTCTTCTCGGAAAATTGATAAAAGATGGAATTTTTGCATCTGCTAGTAAATTTGTAATTTCAATCGAATCGGATAAATTTGAAGCAATTGGTTTTTCTAGCAGAACCGCTTGTGGACTCCATAAATTTAAAACCGTTCGAATTGAGGTCAGATGCTGATTCGTAGGTGACGCAATAATTACCAAATCTGGGCGAATCAATCCGGTGTATTTGTCGATACTTTCAACCGCGTCGTAACCATAACTTGTTAACATATCCCTTGAGCTTTGGAATGGATCGACTCCAACTAGAAATTCAAAATCGGGGCTATTTACGATCGCACCGAAGTGTGTGAGGCCGCGCTCATTAATTGGTAAAGCAGAGTCATAGCCAAGCCCTATTCCACCTAACCCTACAAGTGCAACCTTGTAACTTTGTGAACGATCTCTGTTTAGGCTCATTATCAGTGTATTATAACGAAATGAGCCCTGAACATCTCGCTGTTGCCATAATTCCAGCGCGCGGCGGTTCAAAACGAATCCCAAACAAAAATATTCGCCCGATGCTGGGCGTTCCCCTTATCAGCAGAACCATTAAGAATCTGTTTGAAGCAGATTTTTTCGATGCCATACTGGTATCGACCGACGCTCCTGCTGTCGCGGACATTGCCAAAGAATCCGGCGCGATAATTCCGTTTATGCGTTCCGCTGATTTGGCCGACGACTTAACTCCCACTTTGCCAGTGATTCAAGACGCCATTAAAAAAATTAGTGACCCAAAGATTTTGCCTGAGACGCTGGTATGTTGCGTCTATCCTGGAGCCTTTTTGATTTCACCAAATCAATTTAGAGAATCCTTTATGCAAGCACAACATTTGGAAGTCGGCAGTTTTCTTGTTGGAATGAGTCAATTTCCACATCCGATACAACGTGCTTTCCAGATAGATTTTGACGGAATGCTCGAAGCCATGAATGAGAACGATTTGCCGAAGCGAACGCAGGACTTGCGAATTAGTTACCATGATGCGGGTCAGTTCTATTGGGCCAGAGCTAGCACGTGGCTGGCGGCAAATTCTATACTCGGAAGCAGATGTAAAGGCTACGAAATTAAGAGACAAGACGCTTGTGATATCGATACAGAAGAAGACTGGCTAGTTGCGGAAGCGCTGCTCGTTGGAAAAACCCGACGAGAGTGATGAAGGTGAGAAATAATTGCTATGCGATAGTTGGAGGCGGAATCGTAGGGGTCAGCTTAGGGGTGAAAATCCTAGAGAAAATCCCTAATGCAAAAGTAACAATTTTCGAGAAAGAGTCCAACCTTGGGATGCATGCAAGCGGGCGAAACTCAGGCGTGCTCCATGCGGGCTTTTACTACAGTCCGGAAAGCCTGAAGGCCAGATATTGTGCAGACGGTAACAGAGCGCTTCGATCGTTTTGTATGGCAAATGGAATAAATGTCATTAATACGGGAAAAGTTGTAGTGGCTAAAAACGAAAGTGACCTTCAAACTCTTGAAAATCTCCTTGAACGTGCAATTTCGCTTGATATTCCTGCTGAAATCCACGTCGCAAAACGACTGCCTGATTTCGAACCGTTAGCTAGAACCCATAAAGCTTTCATTTTTTCTCCTACCACAGGGGTGGCATCTCCCCGTCAAATATTGAATGCCCTAGAAAAACGTTTCTTAGACCTTCGTGGTGAAATAAAATTTAATTGCAATGTTAATCTGATTGAAAAAGACGGGACCATCGTCCTTACTAATAACAAAGATATTGTCGCGGATGCAATGATTATAAATGCGGCTGGTTCATATAGCCTCGAGTTAGCTAACAAAATCAATATTGGTACGGAGNATTTGAATCTTCCTTTACTTGGAAATTATAGAATTGCTAAGAGTCCCAACGTTGTTCCCAAAAGACTAATCTACCCAGTTCCTCATCCTGCCAATCCATTTCTTGGCGTTCATACAACCACAACTTATAATAATGATTTAAAAATTGGTCCCACAGCACGCCCCTCATTCGGAAGCGAAAATTACAGCGGTGTGCCACTTGTTAATTTTCGACAAACACTACAATCGATTAAAGGCATCGCTAAGTTCGCTTTAGGATTTAAACACAACAATTTCGGATCGATTTTCCGGGAAGTATTAAATGTTAGTGTCAAAGGCCCGATTCGGAGCGTGGAGTCAATATTCCCCGCTGCTAAAGAAATCAAAAACTGGGAAAGCGCCCCCCCGGGGATCCGGTCTCAAATGGTGAGAAAAATCGATGGGGCATTTGAAACAGATTTTTTAGTTTTAGAGAAAAAAAATTCAGTTCACTTACTAAATATCGTATCACCCGGATGGACATCAGCTTTGGCTATCGCGGAAACTATTGCTAATCGACTTTGTTTTGAATTTTAGTCACTTAGTGATTAATTCCGAAAAACCCGCAATATTGATATGCTCTACAAATGGAAACTGGAATGAGCCTCAAAGATTACTTACTTAAGGTAAGAGAATTTCATCTCACGCTCGGCGATTCCACCGAACTACTTAATGAACTTATCACTGCAATTAATAACCATCGTTCGGTTTTCCTGATTGGAAATGGAGGAAGCGCAAGCACTTGCGAGCACTTCGCGACCGATTTGAATTTCATCAAAAATGGAAACAATTTTCCAAAATTTAACGTTGAAGCTTTATCAGCAAATACTTCCGTACTCACGGCGCTAGCGAATGACATAGGTTACGCCGAAATATTTGCCCACCAACTCAAAAGAAGTGCACAATCAGACGATCTCCTTTTGGTCGTGTCAGCGTCAGGGAATTCTGAAAATCTCATTCGAGCCGTTGAAGAAGCTACGAAGATTGGAATGAGGACTGTCGCGCTCCTTGGTTTTGATGGGGGCGTGCTTTCGAAAATGGTAGCCAAACATTTACTAGTGCGCACCCCACAGGGTGAGTACGGACCAGTAGAAGACGTGCACCTTTCGATTTGTCACTATTTTTCCTATGAGCTTCGCACTATTTTGAACGGCAAGTACCATTCATGAAAGTGCTAGTGACCGGTTCGAAAGGCTATATAGGTTCTGTCCTTACGCCCCTCCTGATGTCCCTCAATTACGAAGTTGACGGTTTGGATATTGGGTATTTCGAAGAACCCCTAGTTCCAATAGAAAACGAAGGGACTCGTCAATTCCACCCAGTAGATATTCGCTATCTACAGGATTTTTCACTAAAGAACTACGACGCAGTAGTTCACCTTGCGGCTTTGTCTAATGACCCTGTTAGCGAACTTGATTCTGAACTTACTATTGACGTAAATCGAGAGGCTGCAATTGATCTAGCGCATCGAGCTAAAGAAGCTGGAGTCAGCACATTCGTGTTTATTTCAACTCAAAGCATTTATGGGATCTCTGCATCTGACCAAGAATTGGATGAAGATGCTCCGAAAAATCCTCAAACCGCTTATGCGGAAACAAAGTGGGCCGCAGAGCAGGCAATTTTGGCCATGAATTCTGCGTCATTCACAACGGTAGCATTAAGGCCATCAACAGTTTTTGGTTGGAGTCCGCGCCTCCGCTCAGACATCGTTTTTAACAATCTTTTGCTATCGGGGCTTCAGACTGGAGAAATTCAAGTTCACTCGGACGGCACACCTTGGCGCCCCATCATCCACGTAGTGGATTTATGCAGGGCAATTCAAACCGTGCTAGATGCGTCTAAAAAACTCATAGGAGGAGAAGCTTTCAACATTGGAAATCTAAATGGAAATTTCCAAGTGCATGAGATTGCAAAGGCAGCTAGCGAATGCCTTGGGAATGTACCGATTAGAATGCGAACTGAGGATATAAAAGATCCTAGAAGTTACCGAGTGTCTTTCCGAAAAGCTGAAAAAATATTGGGATTTAAGGCTTCGGCTGAACTAGAAACTGCAGGCAATGAAATACTTCGCATGATTTCAAAATCAAACTTAGCAAAATCCGAATATCTTGGTCCGAGAACGAACCGGCTGGCAAGAATCAAAGATTTAGTCTCAGAGGGCCTGCTCGACTCTAAATTGCGATTTAATTAAAGAATTTGATTCAGCCAAAGTCAACCATTTAGTGCTTCGAAAGTTATGGGGTCAAAATTGGGAAAGCCACGGTCCCGGTCTGAAATAGCGGAGACACTTAAAGGCCAAGTCATTTTAAAAAATGGATCATCAAAACGAATCCCTGATTCGTGTTCCTTTGAATATGGAGTCGATACGTAATAATGAAGAAGAGTGTCCTCTTCGAGTGTTTGAAACCCTGGAGCACAACCCTTCGGAACCTGAACCACCTGAGTTAACGCTCTTAGCGTGAAAGACTCGTACTCCAGATACGTTGGGGAATCCTTTCGTAAATCAATGACCTTGTAGTGTAAAGAACCGCTGTAAACAGTCACAGTTTTTGCTTCCTCAAATCCGTTTTTTTGAAAATGAAAGCCTCTGATCGTCCCTTTAGTTCGGTTAAGTGAAATATTCGCTTGAGCAACTTCATGATAACCGCCAAAACTTTCAATAGATTCTCTGCAAAAATTGCGCGCAAACATCCCGCGATCGTCGTGATGCTCTTCCATATCAATGAAAAGCAAACCTGGAATCTTAGCCTCACGAATATTCATGATTATTCCATTCTGTTAAATCGAATGATACCCTTGACGAGTGCTAGCAAAAAAATTCTACCGCAAACATCCTAAAATCTAATGCGCATTTTAGTTACTGGTGCTTCTGGTTTTATAGGGAAACATTTTCTAAATTTGGTCGTAAGCGAAACTCAAGATGAAATCTATGCACTTTCCCGAAACAAATTTCGTTCTGGTTCGGAAAATGTATATTGGATTTCTGGCGATATGGCCGATCAGAAATTAATCGAGAATCTCGCAAATAAGAAATTTGACAAAGTTTTCCACTTTGCATGGCAAGGCTTGCCAGATCGGTCCCCTGACTTTTGCTCCTTAAACTTGAATATTTCTAAGAACTTACTTTCAGCGTTGAGCCGACNCTCTTCCCCCGAATTCAATCTCATGGGCTCCTGTTTAGAATATGGTGATATTGACGGTGTTCGCGGCGATTACGACAGTCCCCAAGGGAAAGGAGAATTCGCCGAAGCCAAAATCAAATTACATGATTACGCCGCTGAACTAGGATGCCCGGTTAAATGGTACAGGCCCTTCTATGTATACGGAGATGGCCAACCTTCTAAATCGCTAATCCCGTCACTAATTCAATCTTTGACAAGTGGGAAAAGGCCACAAATAAAATCCATGAGCAGCGCTCATGATTTTATAGCAGTTGACGATTTGGTTAAGGGGATTTATGAAGCCAGCAAAAGCGACTCAATCTTTGGAAGTGTTAACGTTGGCACGGGTGTTTTGACGACAGTTGCTCAGATTGTCAGCACTTTTTATAAAAAATATGGATTTGAACCCGTTGAGATTGCATCAGGAATCTCCGGATTGTCTGCTCACCCAACAAAACTATTTGAATTCACGAGCTGGAAGCCTCGCTACTTGGGAATCGATGGAATCGAAAGTTACTACGCAGGGCGGAATTGATTCCGTGAATAAGTGCGCGGTTATTCTTGCTGGCGGAAGAGGGCAAAGGCTTCGCCCAATAACCAATTTCCTCCCCAAACCTCTTGTGCCATTCAAGGGAGCCCCAATGATTGAGCATCAAATTTTTCAGCTGCAAAGGTTAGGATTCGAGGAAGTTATTGTGCTCGGAGGATATTTAAGTGAAACTCTTAATGATTATTTAAATACCCTTTCAACAGATATAAAAGTTACACCCATTTTTACTCCAGAGGAATATTCTCCCGCAGAGCGCTTGCTAGATGCGCGAGACAAAATTCCTGAAAAATTCTTATTAGTATATTGCGATAATCTTATAACAAATGATTATGACATCGAACAAGTGTTAGTTAAAAAATTTGACTTGACTTTTCTTCTGGAAAGAAGAGTGCAGGGAAATGTCCAAATTACTCAGCAAGGATCAGTCCTCTACTTTACTGGCGAGCGAAACTCTGAAAAACCTTATGTAGAACTCGGTAATATATATATACAAACTCCTGAATTCTTTAATGATTTAATCAGGACGAGGAATTTGCCAAATACCCTCAAAAACTTAACAGAATCTAAAACATCTGGTTATCACGAATTGACTGGATCGTTGGTCAGCTTTTCAACCTTTGAGAGGTTTCTCAAGTGTGAACCGGATCGAAAATTGGTTTTTTTAGATCGCGACGGTGTAATCGTAGAAAGTATGGAGTATAGAAAGTATCTTTCGAATTTTGACGATTACAAGCCTATAAAATCTAACTGGCGAGCGCTAAAGGAGCTGGCTGGAAGAGGCGTTTATTTTCTGGTGGCCACAAACCAACCCGGGGNGGCGACGGGTGAAGTCACGCCTGACTTTATTAATGACTTGCACGTTAGAATTGCGAAGGAAATGGTAATTAATAAGGTATTCATCCTGAATTTTTATTGTTGTTTCCATCATTGGGATGATCATTGTAATTGTCGAAAACCGAAACCAGGAATGTTAAATGATGGTCTCAAGGAATTCTCAATAAGTCCAAGCGAAACACTATTTATAGGCGACGACGAAAGGGACTTGATCGCTGCTAAAGCTGCGAATATACTGGGCCTACTAATTGGTGTTCATCGCTCCACACTTGAGGGCTATCCAGATATTACAAGCGCAATATCAACAATTAAAAACGTATTGAGCGTTTATTAATATCGGATTACGAAGGGGAAGTATCAATGAAAGTTTATGTTGAAATTGGTATGCCGGTTTGGAATTGCGCAGAGACTGTCGAGGCCGCAATATGTTCCGTGATGGATCAAAGCTACCAAAATTGGGTCTTAAACATTTCTGATAATCATTCTGCTGACGGAACATTGGAAATTTGTAAAAAGTTTGCGAAGAAAGACTCCAGAATCTCAGTCTCGTCGCACGATAGTAATATCGGAGGGNGGAACAATTTTGATTTTGTAATTAGGAAATCGAATTTTACTCTTTTTAAATTTTTGGCCGGGGATGACGTAATAAGCCCCGACTTTCTTCATGAGGCTGTAGAACTGTTGCAGGCAAATCCTAATGCGATAGGAGTGGCCCCTTTGGACTATTGGGATTGGGAGTACGCGTCGAATATGGCTCCGCAAAATTTTACTTTAAGCGGCATGCAATACGAAAGGCTTCGAAGCCTGAGAAACAACTGTTGGCGATCTCAAGGCATGTTCTACGGTCTTTATCGTACGGAGTTATATAAGAAAGCAGCGTCAAGTGAGATTTTTACCAGTCGGATTCAAATATGTGATTGGTTAATCCTTTCGCGCTTAGCAATGTTTGGAGAAATCCTCAGGACTGAGAGGGCTTTTAGTGTTTTAGGTTCTTCAGGTGCCTCAAATTCAAAGGATGCAACTTGGTGGACACAGTTAGCCGGTGCTAAGAGGAAGCTCTTTCCCTATGTAGGTTTCTACACCCTTTCTAATAGGGTTCAGACACCTATTGATTTTCAAACCAAACTGGGTCTCCTTCGGTGGCTGTTGGAACTCCAATGGAATCACTCAAAAGGCATTATTTTGATGCTCTTGAAATATTTGCATTTAAAAAAATAGTAAAATTAAGTCGCCATTTGGTACAAATGTATATCTCCGCTCTAGACTATGGCAATGTCCATTCGCAGCGCACTCGCAATGGCGCCGCTGCGTGTAAGTTTTATGGGTGGCGGTACCGATATTGTAGATTTTTATAGGAATCAATCTGGAGCCGTGGTATCTGCAGCAATAAATAAATACGTTTACGTTCATGTGAAACGTCACGATCCACTTTTTCAGGAGAAATTCCGGGTCTCGTATTCCGAGATTGAACATTGTCAGTCTCGGAATGAAATAAAAAATACAATTGTTCGGGGATGTCTAGAATATTTGAACATTGATGAGCCGCTGCAAATCTCCACATCCGCCGATTTGCCCTCAAATTCTGGACTGGGATCAAGTAGTACGTTTGCCGTGGCGCTCCTAACAGCATTACATGCAATAGAAGGTGACACAGTCGGGCCAGCACAGTTAGCTGAAGAAGCCTATTCAGTAGAGAGAATCATAAATGGCTCTCCGGTAGGGAAACAAGACCAGTATGCAGCGGCCTTTGGAGGCTTAAACGAATTTCAATTCCAGCCAAATGAATCTGTTGTGATAACTCCGCTTTATGTGCGCGATCAACAGCTTGGGCGCTTATTCGACAATGCAATTCTCGTTTGGACTGGAGCAACTCGAAGTGCAAATTCGGTGTTAGCGGATCAAGCCAATCGATCCATAGACAATGTAGAGAAACTTAGCGAATTGGTAGCATTAACACACGATTTTGGTCGTCTGTTGCTTGATAACGAATTAGACCTTCACAAAATTGGAGCAGCAATCAAAAATGGATGGGAAATAAAATCCAAATTAAGTCCGTTGATAGCAAATAATCATGTCCAGAACATTTTTAACTCCTTGGACCCATACAACCCTTTTGGTTATAAATTACTCGGCGCAGGTGGCGGAGGATTTGTGTTCGCGCTATTGGAAAAACGTCAGATTGAAATCATCAGAAGAGATTTGAGATATTCAACGTTTAACCCACAAATTGACCATTCTGGCGCACGAATAATTGCAGTCAATTAACTAGGGAGGCACATTGAAGTACATTGTTACCGGTGGAGCTGGTTTCGTCGGGCAGAAAGTATGCGCTGAGTTGCACGCACAAGGCCGCGAGGNGGTATCGATCGACCTAAATACGTTGGATTCCAAACCTTACCGTCAAATTATCGCTAGCTTTAATTCTCCACAATTGGCATCTGAATTGAACTCGGAGACTGTTGTTATTCACCTAGCGGCCATTTCTACGGATAAAGCGTGCGCGTCCAATCCTGCAGTGGCTATAGAGGTAAACGTATTGGACGCTTTGCAATTTGCCTTGCTTTGCTCCGAAAAGAGTGTGCGTAAATTTATTTTCGCATCCTCTGAATGGGTCTACCCCGAATTAGTTAATGAAAAGGAACAGGATGAAAAATCTGAAGTCCGACTCGAACATTTAACCTCGATTTATGCAATGACTAAGCTTTTCGCAGAAAATGCTCTTCGAACAATTCCAGACATGGAAATACTTTGTTTACGCTTCGGCATTGTTTACGGGCCACGGTCTACTCCAGGTTCAGCTCCCGAAAGCCTTCTGAATTCAGTTCGATTGCATCAAAATATACAAATCGGTTCATTTCGCACTTCACGACGATTTATCTATGTAGATGATCTTACGGCGGGAATAATTGCGGCCGCGGAGTCAACAAATAATTACAATTTCAGAGTCATAAATCTTTCAGGAGATTACCTTATCTCGTTAGGCGAAGTGATTGCGACAGCAATGGAAGTTACAAACTCTTCTATCGAGGNGACCGATCAAGAAAAGAGAGCTAGCATTCGCAATCCAGTCAACTCTGCATTCAAATCGACATTTAATTGGAATCCTAAAACCGATCTTCGTACCGGGCTCTCCAACTGTTTATCTGCATTGGAAGCGTAAATCAATTCAATCTAGCAAAGGATATAAAATGGAATCGTTAGATCCCCTTTTTGATAATTGGAAATCTGAAAAATTGGAAGAGCAATCGACTAATTCAAAGTTCGTAGCGCTAAGTAAAGAGTGGCGAGAGGAATCGGTTAACACACAGTATTCTTACCAATTTACTTGGTTGGGTGTTCCAATAATTCAGTACCCTTCGGACCTCGTTGTATTTCAGGAAATCGTGTGGAAAGTGAGACCAACATTAATAATTGAGTGCGGAGTAGCAAGAGGGGGATCAATGATTTTTTGGGCCTCAATGCAAGAAATCGCTGGAATTAAACCAAATGTTATTGGCGTGGATATCGACATTCGCAACCATGCCCGAGTCGCGATTGACGGCTCTCGATATGCCCAAGATATCGATCTCATTGAAGCAGATTCCACTGCAAACGAAACCCACAAGACTTTGGCTGCAAGAATCAATCCCCAGGATATTGTTTTAATAATCTTAGATTCGAATCATACACACGATCACGTCCTAGCTGAATTATACGGATACGCAAATTACGTTTCCAAGAATTCGTATCTATTGGTTCTGGATACCGTAATTGAAGATTTGCCAATTGATAAATCGAGGAATTGGGGTCCAGGAAATAGTCCGAAGTCCGCTGTAAAGGAATTTATGGAGCGAAATGGTGATTTTGTAATTGACACTTCCTACGAGCAACGGGCAGTGTTTACTGTTGCTCCAAATGGGTTCTTACTTCGCAAATGATAATTTCGCGTTTTAAAGCGAAAATTCTCGGTAGTTTGAGGCTAGACGAAAACGTTGAAAATTTTATTAATTACAACCTAAGCCGCCTCAAAAGAACTACTAAAGGCCAAGATATCGCTCTTTTTGAAATCGGAATCTATAACCCAATATTTGTGGTTTATCACTACCTGTCGCTCATCATGGAGCGGGAGAATATTCATAAAGTAGGGTTCTGGCCGGACAATTCGATATCGAGGAAGAGCAGATTTGCATTTCATGTGCACTCAGTCGTGAATTTTGGGAATTCACTAAATTATCCACATCGAATCTACAAGTCTTTAGGTATTCGAAAATTCCTAATTGCTCCCAGAAGAATAGGTAATCGCAAAAATCACAATTCGCTTTTGAATGTAGTGAAAAGTAGCAATTTGCAGGATATTTTAAGGCACGAGATGCGGGGAATTCGAGTCGGAGACTTGTTCTATGACTGGTATCTACGGCGAACCGGAAAGGCGACGATAGATTTTTCGGATGAGAGNTTGTATCGAGATGTTCGCCTCTTCACTTCCAATTTCGAATACCTGCATTCCTTCTTCCTTAAAAAAAATATTAAATACGTATTTGTAAGTCACGCGGTTTACGTGCAGGGTCTTGCCGCAAGAATAGGACTTGCAAGAAATGCTAAAGTTTTTGTGGTCGGTGATGACAGATTTAATCAATTGAGTACGAGTATCTATCATCAAGACAGCGAATTTCGAATGTATGATCCTAAGTCGAACGAAACGTTCAACTATTCAATTAATTATTTACGGGCGCGGCTCAATCTCGAAAGATTAAGAAACGGCGATTTGTCAGTAGATCACGCACACAGCATCGTAAATGGGTATGCTGGTTCGAATACATCACAAATTATCCGAAACACCAATTTGGTGCGAATTTTGATTGCAACCCATTGTTTTTCGGATGCGCCACATACGACCGGAGATATGTTNCCTGCGGACTATTGGGAATGGCTTGACGTATTGTCCAAAGAATCGTCAAAGCACCCTGAATACGAATGGTATATAAAAGCCCATCCCGGATTCTTTGCAAGTGATCTCGAAATCTTTAATAAATATTGCGCAGCGAATCCTCAATTAACAGTAGTGCCTGGAACCTTTTCGAATAGAGAACTATACAAGCAAGGGATAAATGTAGTATTGACCGTCAACGGTACAATCACTTTTGAGGCTGCATTAGAAAAAATTTTAGTTGTAAATTGTTCTAGGTACTCTCCGCACATGAATTATGACTTTGTTTCCCAGCCGAACAATCTGGATGATTACCGTTTTATAATTTCAAACTTGAGTCATCGACTGGAATCGTTATCGATAGATGACGCCCAAATAGAACATTTTTACGATGTCCATCACCTACGAAAAAGTCATTCGTGGCTATTTAAAGAGTTTAAAGAGGAGATGCTCGCAAAGTCCGGTGGATACGGCCCACATCTGACGAACCCTCGCATGCTTAAATACTGGTTGGAGGAGTTCAATTCCGAGAAACGAGAGCTACAAATATTAACGATATTAAGTGATTATCTACATTCGCCCGATTACCTTATCCCGTTCCAGGACCGTTTCGAACCTAAAGTAGAGAGTTGAAGTCGTGTCCAAAGTGAGAATCCGGATGTTCGGCGGTTTAGGAAATCAATTATTTCAATATTATTTTGGTCAGTTCCTGAAAGAAAAATACTATTTCGACGTTGAGTATGATCTTTCCTGGGTGAATACCGCGAAGTTGGTTCATAGCGATGACATACGGCAATTTAAGATACCGAATGAGCAGAACATGTTGACGCGGCCACCAGCCTGGATTTCAAGAAAACTCCATAACGTCGGATTGAATCAAAACTATTTAGGTCGAACTTTTAGGTTAGTAAGTAGCAAGTTGAGCGCTGTTCACTTCTCTGATGGAATTGGGTATGTCGACGAAGATGAGATTGAAAGAAAAGATTGGCACGAGTTTGTAGGGNACTTTCAATCTTATCGTTACTTTGAATCAATCGGCCGCCCCCTTTTAGAGTTAAAAAGCCAGAGCTCTTGGTTTAAGGAGATGAAAAATAATATAGAAAAGCATAAGGCTATCGGTGTTCACATTCGTCGTGGAGATTACTTAGAAAATAAATATTCTATTGGGCTTATAGCTGACGAGTATTTCACAAGAATATTTCGAGAAATAGTTTCCCAAGATCCGACTAGCAAAATTATGGTTTTCAGCGATGACCTAGAAATCGCAAATAAATACCTCAAAGATTTCCCGAGTTTGGAGGTGGTGACACCACCCAAAGATTCGGGAAGCGGCGAAAGCATGTTGTTAATGAGCATGTGTGAGCGGATTTACATTTCCAATTCTACTTTTTCGCTCTGGTCGGGTTTACTTGCAGCGGAGGGCACGAAAGTGATTGCGCCCCAAAAGTGGTTTAGGGGATTGAATGACCCGATAGACCTCATTCCAAATGAATGGGAACGCCGCCACAGCATTTGGACTGACTAACCAATTCTGCGGAGTACCTTTCGACGGAATGCGTTGCCGTAGAATCGAAAATATTCAGGTATGTTCATGAGAGTATGCATTTTGAAGTTTNCCTCGTCTAAATATGTTCTTGAATTCTTAGAATGAGCGTTCTCAAAATACGTTTTGAGTTCCATAAGGCCCAGAAAATATCTTTCTCTCGTTCTGTTGTCTTTCTCATAGAGGGTTGGAATTTCCTCTAAGGACCTTTTTATGTCTTCGAAATTGAGTTTCGTTGCTATGAAATTCGAGACTAGTCTGTTTTTTGCTTGATGCATTTCTCTCCTCCGTTGCCCACTAACAGACATGGGACTTATGGAATATGTGAGGAGATTTTGGGGAACAGTATGCAATGTGCCTACCTTCGAGAGTCGCATCCACAGAGAGAGATCCTCAGCAAACCTATCCCTTTCGAGGTAACCCCCAACATCCATTGCTGCTTGTTTGCGAAACATTGCACTCGGGTGGGGCGTTCTTCTTGCCGAAATTAACGAGATTTGGGTTTGCAAGGGATAAATAGCGGTCGCTATGAATCCTCCGGAGACTCCGTTTATGTTGCGCAAGGAGTAATCTGAAAAGACAGCGCTTGATTTTGAATCAATTAAAGAAGCTTGAATAGTAAGTCTCTCAACGGCGCAAATATCATCCACATCGAATCTAGCTATCCACTCACCAGTACAAACTTCCATACCTTTATTTAGTGCCTTGACAAGTCCTTCACCGGGGCCATTAACTATTTCGACATTTGGAAAGTTTTTTTTCCATCTCGCCAAGATTTGCGAGGTTCTGTCCGTGGAGCCATCATTTACAACCACAATTTGATTATCGACAGTAGTACACTTTGAAATGTTTTCGATAGCGGAAGTTAAAAATTTTTCACCATTTCTAACGGGCATAAGCACAGAAATCGATCTTTTGATATCGGCCATAATAAAAGAATATCAGTCTGTTCTCGAATACACTAAGGTTAAGTATGGTCGATTTCCATGAAGTAAAGAGTCTTGGTGTCCTCACAATTGCTACTAACCACTATCTCGAATATTGGTTCGATTGGTTCAATTCAACAAAAAATCATAAGTTTTTTAGTGATGACTTGGTTCGGTATCACATTTTTACTAATAGAGGTGAAGACGCGAAAGCGTTTCTTCAAGCAAATAATGCAAGTGATTTTGTAACTATTCATATAATTCCTGGCTTAGGTTGGCCAGACGCCACGTTGCGCCGCTACGAGCTATACGAGAATTTTTCAAAAGAATTGAAGGAAGATTATCTGGCTCACCTTGATGCCGACATGCTTCTTATTGGAGACACTGTTCAATCGATCACAGACTTATTAGGAAACAACGACATATTTTGTGTTTTACNCCCCGGTTATTGGCGTCCAATCGGACTACGTCAAAAAAAATTCTATTGGCATAATCTGAAGATTTTTGTCAAAGACGTGTGGCTCTATATCAGGAAAGGCGGATTGGGCGCCTGGGAGACGAATCGTGAGTCGAAGTCTTTCGTGGCACGGTCTCGACGGAAATCCTATGTTGCGGGAGGTTTTTGGGGTGGTACAAATGGAGCTGTACAAAAGTTGGTCCATGAATTACACAGAAGCGTGACGGAGGACTCGAAAAAAGGCGTTATGGCGATATGGCATGACGAGAGTCACTTAAATTCTTGGGCATCCATAAATAATCCCAATCTAATAGGACCCACCTATTGTTTTGAAACCTCTTACGCTCAATTGGAATCTTTGTCAGGCATTATTCAGGCTGTTGACAAGGGTCAAATAGAAAAAATTTGAATTTGCGCCGATACAATTTCCAAATGCCGATAAAAAAAAGTAATTTGCGACAATCGGTTCTGTATCGTTGTGCCGCATTAATCACTGGATCGAATAAAAATAAATTGGCCGTCTTAGTGGCCGCGCAAATATTAGTGAGCTCTTTAGACCTTCTTGGAGTATTGATTATTGGCGCAGTGGGTGCGTTGGCCGTATTGGGATTCGAATCTCACCACCCAAGCGCTCACGTTTCAGCGCTTTTAAAAGATGTTGGACTCTCTGGCTATTCATCACAAACTCAAGTTGCTGTCCTCGCGAGCGCAGCAGCAATTTTTCTTATATTGCGTTCCGTTTTATCGATCTACTTGACGCGACGAATCATGCGTTTTTTCATAGTTCGAGGAGCGATACTTGCGGGGAATATGGCACAGAGTCTATTTAATCAACCTTTGTTAGCATTGCGTGAACGCACAGAGAAGGAAAGCATTTACGCAATTACAACGGGAGTAGAAGAGATCACGGTAAAAATTCTCTCCCCCATCGCATCCGCAATTTCGGATGCTTCACTACTCGTTTTTCTCGCTGTTGGACTCTTAATAGTTCAGCCACTCATAGCCGCTTGCGCTGGCATCTTCTTCCTTGCGATAGTTTACGTATTGCACAGATTTGTTGGCGAACGATCACGCATACTAGGCAGAGAAAACGCCCGGGNAGGGATTAGGTCGTCCGAGGAGATATCCAGCTCACTTTCAACTTTCCGAGAACTTTTTGTACGCAACCAACTGCCACATGCTTCTTTTCGAATAAGCGAAAGTCGAAAAGCGTTAGCTGATATTCAAACCGAAATGGCCTTCCTTCCAAACATCGGAAAATATGTGATGGAAAGCAGCATTGTTGTTGGTGCATTGATAATAAGTGGCTTGCAATTCGCAGTTTCGAACGGCACGCACGCAGTGGCGACATTGGCAATTTTTCTCACTGCGAGCACTCGAATCGCCCCGGCGCTTCTCCGCATCCAACAGGGCGTAAACCAATATCGGAGCAGTATCGGGGCAGCAGAAAGAACCCTCGATCTCGCTAGTGCTTTACAACCGTTCTCACCTTCTCCATTGCAGAGAGAAGCAATCTACAAGAACACCCATCCTGGATTTGTTCCACGCATCGAAATAAAGAATTTAGTATTTACCTATCCGAATGCGAAGAGCCCTTCAGTTGGAAACATATCTTTAACCGTAGAATCCGGAGACCTTGTAGGAGTAGTCGGCCCTTCAGGAGCTGGGAAAACAACTTTGGTCGACTTAATACTTGGCCTCATCAATCCCGACGGCGGATCAGTATTGCTATCAGGGTTAACTCCACGTGAAGCAATTACGAAATGGCCTGGAGCGATTGCTTATGTCCCTCAGGATGTCGAAATCATTAACGGCACGTTAAGAGAAAATTTGGCGCTGGGCTATGACCTTGAGCGCATACAAGACTCGGATGTTCAAGCCGTGATTACAGCCGCTGACCTTGGTGACTTTGTGCGTGAGCTGCCCCAGGGGCTCGAAACCGTAGTAGGTGAAACCGGATTGAAATTGAGTGGTGGACAAAAACAAAGATTGGCCATTGCTCGAGCATTAATCTCTAGACCGGAGCTTCTAGTTATGGATGAGGCGACAAGCGCTTTGGATGCGGAAACGGAAAATAATATATCTTCCGCAATAACTAGTCTGAAAGGAAGATGTACAGTCATTATGATCGCGCATCGACTTTCGTCGATAAGAAATGCGACAAAAGTTGTTTATATCGAAAATGGTCAACTTGCGGCTGCGGGAAATTTTTCTGAAGTCCGAGCCAAAATTAAAGATTTCGATCGTCAGGCCAAATTAATGGGTCTATAAATTAGCTATTTGACGCGAGCCAATTCTTTGTACAAATTTACGTGGTTGCTAAGCGTTTGCTCTAGAGAAAATTCACTGACTCCTAACTTATATGCATTTGCTCCGAGAGTTTTTACGCGATTTCTATTACGTTCAAGTTCTATTAATGCTTTTGCAATTGCGTCAGAATTTGCTTCTACGAATTCGCCTGTAATTCCGTCTTGGATGAAATCTTCTACGCCTCCAACTTTGCTGCTCAAAGTCATTGTCCCATGAAGCGCCGCTTCGACAATCACGACTGGCATGCCTTCATTGCGACTCGTCATGAGGAGAATGTTTGCCGCGCCAAGTAGCGATTCAACGGAATCTGTCCACCCCAAGAAATCGATTCTTAACTTACGAGAATTCGCAAATGCCCTACATTCATTTAATAGTTCCCCGCCGCCAGCCATAATTAGTTTGATGTTGCTATTTGAAGAAGCAGTTAATTTTTCAAATGCCGAAAGAGCTAAGAATGGATTCTTAATGTCCGTAAATCGCCCGACCCACGCCACAAGCAAATCATCACTAGATACACCAAATTTACCGCGAAGAATTTCCTTGCGATCTAAGGTTTTTGGGATTAAACCAGGATGAATTACTAAGAATTTTTCTTCGGCGCCAATGCCAAACTGGAGAAGGTCTTTCTTAGTTTTATGGGATACAGCAATCAATCGATCTGAAATTAACGCAAGAAGTTTTTCAACCCAAATTATCACTTTAATTTTAGTTGACGAAAAGTACCCATAGAGTAAGTGCCCATGAAATGTGTGGACGATTCGAGTTCGAGGCGACGCAATTTTGGTCGCCAACCGCCCAATGAAGCCAGCTTTCGACGTGTGGGTGTGGACAATGTCGGGTTTAAGAGCGAAAATCAATTTGAGGATTTTAAAAAATGAAATAACATCGCCAATCGGAAGAAGGCTTCGCTTCAAAGAATCGATATAAATTACTTTCCCGTTTAGATAATGCCCGTCGAGATAATCTATTTCGTGTCTTAGGCATCTCCCGGTTATGAGTGTGTGTTCGATGTCTAAATCAGGAAATTTCTCAATTAGTTGAGTTAGGAGTACCGCGGGGCCGCCAACGTTCATGCGCGAGATAATCGAAACCACGCGTATAGTCATGGTCGAATTCTAGTAATATTTTGTCCTACACCGCCTCGGTGGCTCAGTGGTAGAGCAGCCCACTCGTAATGGGCAGGTCGCCGGTTCAATCCCGGCCCGAGGCTCCAGTGTATGGATATTTGGTAGTCAGCAATTACAAGGCTAACTTTTAGGTTGAAGGAGCAGGACCCGATAAATTGAGTGGTGCCCCAAATCGCTAGTCTCAAGGTTGCAAGTTTGAGCTAATTTCCTAAAGTAAGCTCTAGATCGATAAGCGCCAGTGTAAGTTCCTTTTGGTGGAGTAAAAACTTTCCATAAAGTCGTCATTCGACGAATCTCCCATTTCCAGTTTTCGACGTTTCTGCTTCCCATAAGGAGTTTGATCCCGTTGGTACGGCAAAATTGAAAAAGGAGCTTCAATTCTGTGTCGGAATAAAACAAATCCACGCCCCACAGCATTATAAATTGACAATCAATGAAAATTTGTAGGTTTGAAGAGTGCAAATCATAGACTTCAAAACTTGCATTTGGGATTAAATTTAATTCACGAAATGGNTGTAGGTAGACATCGCTTCGATCTGTTAGTACCGCGGACTTGTTTTGAAACTTAGAAAGCAAATATTGTGCATGAATAAAAGGAATCCCACCAATTTCGCCGAATTTTTCAAAATTTAAAGTACGAAAAAATTCGAGCAAACTGTCGATAGCTCCGATTTGATAAGATTGATTTTCAATTAATCTTTCGTAGTCATTCTTATCGAATATTCCGATATTGCGCGGGGGGGG
>JGI26470J50227_1000214_pt1 | contig 26503 bp, 42 predicted proteins | sample FreactTroBogLake_FD_50227 | JGI IMG/M metagenome (IMG submission 50227)
TTGCCAAAGCAAAAAAAGAATCGGGATTAGCATGAGCACATCAGGAACTGTTAGCACAACCGTAATTACCGTTCAGCAACTTATAGATCACGGTGCTAGACGTGCGGGAAAATTAGCTGAAGAGTTGACTGTTGAACAAGTTCAATCTGCAAAAGATAGTTTGTATTATTTGCTATCAAGTCTTGCAAATTGGGGCATCAATTATTGGGCAATTAACAAAGTAATTGTTGGTTTGAAGCCAGATCAATATGAATACTTTTTGCCTGTTGGTACAGTAGATGTATTGAATGCTAACTATCGCACACTTACAAATGTATCCACAGGCTATTACAGCACATCTGGCGTGACTTCCAATGCTTTTAATGGCACAGGTACTAGTATTTGCCAATTAAGCACTAATACTGGCGCAATTGGTATTGCTCCGACATCCTCAAGTCCTGTTTACATTACAACAATTGGTATTTTGCCTGCTGTGACAGGTTCTGTGACTGTAAATCTTCAGTATTCACTTGATGGAAGCACTTGGACAACGGTTTATTCTCCCGGTGCAACAAATTGGGTATCTGGAACATGGATTTATTATGATTTAGACCCTTCAAATACAGCAGGATATTGGAGAATTCAGCAAGTTTCTGGTGTAAACATGGGGTTTTATCAGGTTGTATTTGGTACAAATCCAATAGCAATCAACATGGCACGGATGAATCGTGATGATTACTCTAGTTTGCCAAACAGATCATTTCCATCAGAAAGACCACTACAGTATTGGTTTAATAGGACTATTCCACAACCTAATATGGAAGTATGGCCTGTTCCAAATAGCATTCAACCTCAACTTGAGCTTTGGTTAAGCCGTTATATTCAAGATGTGGGTGATCTGAGTGGATCAATCGAAATACCTCAGTATATGTATCTTGCTATTCAATGGGGAATTTCCCATCAAATGGCTTGTGAATTACCCCAAGTTGATCCCGGTCGAGTCACATATTGTGAACAACAATATGAAAAACATTTATTGATGGCGCAGAATGAAAACAGGGATAAATCCCCAATTTTCTTTACACCGAATATTAGTGTCTACACCAGATAAAGAGTAAAATATGCCAAGGTTTCTTGATACAACAGGCAATAGCACACTGAGTGTGTTTATTTGCGACCGTTGTAAGATGAAGAGACCATATAGTGATATGCGCCCTGATGGGAATATACCTGCGATAAAGGTATGTAGTGATAGTTGTAGCGATCAATTTGATCCATATAGGTTGCCTGCAAGACAGCCTGAAAGAATAACTATACGCTTCCCAAGACCTGATGTGGATATTGCTGAGTACCATGATGCAATCACTACTGATCCTAATGTTGCCCTTGATCCTAATCAAACACCGCAACATACAACGGAAGGTGGGTTTGGTATTGCACCAGAGCAAGGAAACACGCCTAACGATGGCAATTTGAACAATCTTAGCCCGTAGAGAATATATGTCAGATGTCCGAATCGTNCTNNTTACCTGNCGCCCCAAGTGCTATTACTGGTGCTGAATTAGTTCCTGTTGTTCAGAATGGTTTAACCGTTCAGACAACGGTTTCAGCTATCACATCAAGCCCTTCCCAGACTCAGCCATTTCTTACTGTTAGCCAACAGCCAACCCTACCAAACAGCCGTTATTTCTCAACTGGCACAGGGTTAGGCATTACTGATGGTGGCGCACAAGGTGCATATACAATCTCTTTAAATGGCACAAGTGCTTCTTTAGAATCCTCTGGTACTGGCATTATTGCCAAGACCGCCGCCAATACGATTGCACCTAGAACCTTTGCAACAAGTGGTAATGGTATATCTGTCACCAATGGTAGTGGTGTATCAGGCAACCCTACATTCCAATTAACTGGATTGGCTTTGGCTATTGCCAATGCTACTGGAACGGGTTTGTTGGGTTTAAATGGTTCTTCTACTATTAGCCCTTTTACTATTACTGGAACATCAAATCAAATTGGTGTTGCAAGTGGTGATGGCTCAAGCGGTAATCCAACGATTAGTTTGGCTTCTAACCCTGTTATCCCCGGCAACGCAGGATTAGTGCTTCCTATAGGTTCTACAGCCCAACGTGGCTCTACTACTGGTGGTATTCGTTATAACAGCGATACAAGCCGATACGAGGGCTATTACGCAGGCTCATGGCAGAACTTTGGGTTAGGTGATGGATCACTAACCTCAATCAGCTCAACGGCTTACCAAACTACTGTTAGCACGGTTGGATCAGTATCTACGATTGGATTGGCATCAAATGCGGTTCTTCCCGGTACTGCGGGTGTAACGATTCCTGCGGGAACAACAGCACAAAGATCATCTGGTGTTAATGGATTGATCCGCTACAACACGGATAATAGTCTATATGAAGGTGCATTTGGTGCTACGTTCAGCAACTTCGTTACCGATACAGGTACGCAAACACTAACGAACAAGACTATTTCTGGTTCAAGTAATACGCTTACGAACATTGCTAGTGGTTCTTTAGTAGCAACAGGTGTGACCGCAGGAACATATGGTGATGGGGCAAATATACCCACATTTACGGTTAATGCCCAAGGTCAATTAACAGCGGCATCAACTGTAAGTGCTTTGAATAATAATTATCAAGGCACTTGGAATGCATCAACTAACACCCCTACTTTGGTATCTAGTGTAGGTACGAAGGGGTATTACTACATCGTATCAACCGCAGGTTCTACTAACCTTAATGGCACATCATCATGGGCTGTAGGCGATTGGGTAATATTTAACGGTTCTGCTTGGCAAAAAGTAGCAGGTACATCAACAGGTACATTTGGTACTCTGACGGTGACTGGTTCTACTGGAATGAGTGGTGCTTCACCTAATTCTAACAATGGTTTAACAATAGGATTAGCAGGTGGAATAAGTCCTGTTGGGATAGCAGTAACGCCTACTTATACAACAGCCGTAACAGCTAATCCAACAAACTTTTATTCAAATGCTACTTTAGCTGCCAATGCACCTGTAGTGACTCAAAGCCATTTTTTCGCCCAACAAGGAACTGTTGGTAGTGGAGCTACTTGGTATCTACAACAAGCATTTTTAGCTGATTCAAGTCTTACTGGAGCAACTAATAATCGAGGATTTATTAGCATCATTCCATCAGGTACAAATAATTACAATTTGTATATAAGTGGTACTGCTGATAATTATTTAGCAGGAAGATTAGGGATTGGATCAGGCCCATCAAGTAGAAATGATTTGCTTGTAAGTTCAGGTTCTTCGCATGGAAATGCACCTCAATATGTGTTATGTCAATCTGGTGTTCAGTCAGATGCAACATCTTCTGTAAATTATTTTGCATCCTATGCAAATACTGCCGTTGCAAGTTTTACTGTTCCAAACATTATTCATTTTAATGCTACACAAGGAACATTTGGGGCAGGATCAACCGTAACTAACCAATATGCTTTTCAATCATTTGGGCTTACTGGTGCAACCAACAATACATCATTTTATGGTGGTTTAGCCGCCGCAGCTAATACTTATAACTTAAATATGGCTGGTACTGCTGCTAATTATTTGGCAGGTCAATTACTAGTTGGCTCTACAACAGCTACTAATGGATTTGTTGCAATAAGTGGAAACCAAAGTGTAACTCCTGCAATTTTATCTGTAGGTGGTACAAATTCCAATACATCTGCTACTATTTATGCGGCTAATATAAATTCAAACCTTACTGGCACGTCATCAATGACATCAGCCACAGGTCTTAATATTCAAGCTACAGCAGCTTTTGCGGCTAGTGCGGCAGTTGCGAACCATTATGCTACTTATTCATGGGCATATCTTGCAGGTACAGTAACACCTACAAATATGTTTGGTGTTGCAGGTGTTATAACGATGTCTCCCGGTGCAACTGGTGGAACGGTTACTAAAGCATCTGCTTTTGAATCAACATTTGCATTTAATGCTTCAGCAACAACGAATATAACTACTGCATCTGCTTTTTATGCAAACAGTATTGTTCAAGGTTCAGGAAATACGATAACCAATGCTTATGCTTTTTATGGGGCGCAAGCTAGTGGTACAAACCGTTACAACCTGTATATGGCAGGAACTGCACAGAATTATCTAGCAGGTTCTTTAATAGCCAATGGTGCAACGGCAATTCCTGCGGGTGGTTCAACAACTGCATTCTTACAGATGGGATCAACGGCGGGATTTGGTATATATTTTGGTTCTGGTGCGCCAACAATTACTGCGCCACAAGGATCAATCTATATCCGTTCAGATGGTTCTTCAACATCAACCCGTATGTATATCAATACTACGGGATCAACAACTTGGACTAACGTAGTAACTGCCGCATAAGGATTAGCATGAATACTTACACTTACACAATCAATGACATGATCAAAGATGATAATGGCATCGTAGTAACGGTTATGTTTTCAGTTACCGCATCAGATGGTACTGATAGTTATACACATAATTACCAGACGGGTCTACCTGCCCCTAAAGACACCATTATTCCTTTTGCAGATTTGACGAAAGAAGGTGTTATTGCTTGGGTAAAGACTCTAGTAGGTGAAGATACTGAGAAGCAAGCTGATGCAGAACTAGAGGCTTTTAAAAAAAGAAAAGTCACTACTACTGGCTTGCCTTGGTAAAATAGTAGTTCCCTTTTAATAATTTATTGGAGAAATAAATTGGATATTACGTTAAATCTTCCTGCTGAAGACATCAATGCTATTTTGCAGATTTTAAGCAAAATGCCGAACGAAAGCGGTACGTTCCCATTGCTGTTGAAGATCAAAGATCAGGCTGATAAATTCGTTGAAGCCAACAAACCAGTAGCAAACTAAGGAAATACCATGTCAGCCACGGGATATACGCCAATACTTATTTATGGCTCTTCAACGTCATCAAATACGCCATCGGCATCCAATCTCACGAACAGTGCAAGTGGTTCTGAGCTTGCGATTAACGTGGCTGACGGTAAGCTTTTTTATAAAGACTCAGGTGGATCAGTACAGACCATTGCGAGTAAGAATTTAGTATCCGCCGCACCTGCTACTTCTAGTGGTATTACGACAGAACAATTTGCATCAATCTCCGCACCATCTTATGTTCAAGGTTTGATGTGGTATGACAGCACTCAAAAGGCTTTAACATACTATAACGATGTCACAAATAATGCTGTAACCATTGGTCAAGAAACTCAAGTTAAAGTATTAAATAGCACAGGCTCAACAATTGCCGCAGGTGCTGCTGTATATGCAACATCAACATCAAGTGGTCAAATATATCCTAATGTGGCTCTTGCACAAGCCAATGCTTTGTCAACATCTGCTGTACTAGGTTTGACTACTCAGTCTATTGCTTCAGGTGCAATAGGTTATGTTACAACAGCAGGCTTGCTAACACCTGTAAATACAGGATCATTTACTGTTGGTGATGTTTTATATCTTAGCCCATACTCAGCAGGACAAATTCAAAATACAGTACCACCTACTGGTTACCCTGTTCAGATTGGTGTTGTTGCATATGCAAACACCCCAAATGGTTCAATTTACGTTAAGCAAACAACGCCATTGTCTATTGGTGCATCAACGCTAGTAGGTCAAGTTGCGGTTGCTAATGGCGGCACAGGCTTATCCTCACTTACTGCCAACTATATACCTTATGGTAATGGCACAAGCGCATTTCAATCATCTACTAACTTTAAGTTTGATGGCACAAACTTTACTGTTAATGGTAATTCATATCTAGGTGGTGCATCGGGGGCGCAGTCTTTATACGTTCCGACTGTCTCTAGTGCGGTAAATTACATTCAAGCATCAGGAAATACTACAGGTAATTCACCTTCGCTAACGGCACAAGGTAGCGATACAAATATCCCCCTAGTACTTCAATCAAAAGGAACGGGCGGTGTTTATTTAACATCAAATAGTTCTTCAACTTTTCAAAATGGTAGCGGCGCACTTCAGTTTGTTGTAGGAAGCACAGCATCAGCAGTTAATTATTTGCAAACGGCGGCAGCAACCACGGGTAATACTCCATCATTATCTGCACAAGGTAGTGATACAAATATTGGTTTGATATATCAATCAAAAGGTAATGCTAGTCAGTATTTCAACACAAGCAATGGCACTCAGTTTGTTGTAAGCAATACAGTACAAGCAGGTACTTCAGTAAATTATTTATCAATTCAAGGTGCAACATCAACTAATGCGCCTTTGTTTTCAGTCCAAGGTACGGATACGAACATTGCCCTTCAATACAACACTAAAGGAACTGGAATTCATGCCTTTAGATCAAGTGGTGTTGATAACTTTAGGATTGTGACTAATCCAAATGCAGCAAACTATATTGCTGTAGCAGGTGCAATTACTGGAAACCCTGCTCAAATTTTAGCTATTGGTAGCGATACAAACGTAGCAATTACATATAGCTCACAAAATGCTGCGGGTCATTTGTTTTATACAAATAGTGCTGCTCCTCAATTTTACATAGCACCAGTTTCTAACGCTGTTAATTATTTTCAAGTAGCAGGTGGAGTAAGTGGTGCGCCTGTTAATTTGTATGCTGTTGGAAGTGATACCAACATAAACATGACTTACAACACAAAGGGAACGGGGGCGCATATATTTTATGCCAATAATGCCGCTCAGTTTGGTATTGGAAGCAATCCAAGTTCAGTTAACTTTGTTCTAAGTTATGGTTCAGCAACAGGAAATCCTGTTTTATTGACTGCAAATGGAAGTGATACTGATATTGGAGTTGCACTTGTACCCAAAGGGGCAGGATTAGTTCAATTCGGTTCATATACGGCAGGTGTATTGACGCCTACTGGCTATATCACCATAGCTGATTCAAATGGAATAACTCGTAGATTATTAGTAGGTTGATAAGGAGTAGTCATGCAATTTTTAAATGAAATCCGTGAACATTTAGCTAACTTTGAAACGGAAGCTAAAGAAGAAATCCATAAGTTTATTGATTGGTTGCATACTAAGTATGTACCTCCCGGCGCACCTGTCGTCGCTCCACCAGAAACGAGCTATGTTCAAACAACTCCTTCGTATGTTGCTCCAGTCGTTGAAAATGTGCCTGCTCCTGTTGCTGACGCTGCTCCTGCTGCCGATAGCAATCCTGCACCAGTTTCTGATGTTCCTGTGGCGGCACAAGATGAACTGCACCAGTTTCTGATGTTCCTGTGGCGGCACAAGATGAAGTTGTTTCTGTTGCTGATGCTCCTGTTGTGGCTGACGCTGTTGCCGAAGAATCAGTTCCCGTGGTAGAGGCTGCAAATGGCAACACATAAAAACTGGATTTCCGGGGCAATATCAAAACCCGGTGCTTTGCGAGAGGCACTTCATGTCCCAGAGGGCAAGAGGATTCCTGCAAAGAAGTTGGAAGCCGCCGCTAAAAAGCCCGGCAAGTTAGGTCAACGTGCAAGATTAGCAAAAACATTGAAGGGGTTCTAAATGGATTGGCAGCAAGTCATCAACCTTGGTGCGGGTGCGGCACTCGGCGTAATAGGATGGTTTGCTCGCCAATTATGGGAAGCCGTCTGTGAGCTAAAAAAAGACCTCAATAAGCTTGAACTCAATATGTCCGAAAACTACGCAAAGAAAGTTGATTTGAGTGCTAGGTTTGACCGTATTGAGGCGTTGCTTGATAAAGTTTACGAAAAACTTGACCAGAAGGCGGACAGATAATGGCACTTGATCCTATTACCGCAGTATTAGATATTGGAAATACGTTGATTCAGCGTATTTTCCCTGACCCCGCACAAAGGGATCAAGCACAATTAGCTTTACTAAAGATGCAACAAGATGGAGATTTGGCTGCAATTACGGGTCAAATGGAAATCAATAAAGTAGAAGCTGCATCTAGTTCGGTATTTGTATCTGGTTGGCGACCCTTCGCAGGGTGGGTATGCGGATTTGGATTGGCTTATGTATCCATTTTAGAGCCTATTGCAAGGCTTATAGCGACCCTTGTGGGCTACCACGGAGATTTCCCTTCCATAGACACTACTTTAACTATGCAAGTCCTTTTAGGGATGCTGGGTATGGGTGGTTTGCGCTCTTTGGATAAGATTAAAGGCGTGGCATCAAAGTGAGCAATTCAGATCGAATCACTTTCATTTGTTGCATGACATTGTCATTAGTTTTAGTGGCAACTGTATGTGTGGCATTGATGGGTCTGTTTGATGAACGTGTCGATAACAATGAGATTTTTAAGATGATTGAACCTGCATTCAACATGATTGTTGGTGCTTTCGTTGGAACAATTGCCGGGATAAAAATAGGTAAGGACGATGTTAATCACTAAAAATCTTCTTGTCGAAAGTGGTACTTGTAATGATTTGATTGCTGACGATTGGATTGGTGCATTAAATAATGTCTGTGATAGGTATGAAATCAATACGCCTGAAAGAGTAGCTGGATTTTTAAGCCAAGTAGCACATGAATCAGGTGGATTTAAGTTTGTAGTTGAAAACCTTAACTATTCAGCCGCTGCTCTTAGGGCAGTATTTGGGAAGTATTTCCCTGATGATTCAAGTGCTAATGCTTTTGCTAGAAACCCAGAAAAGATAGCCAATCGGGTTTATGCAAATAGGATGGGTAATGGTGACGAAGCTTCTGGTGATGGGTTTAAGTACCGTGGTAGAGGGCTTATTCAACTCACGGGCAAGGATAATTATGTTGCATTTAGTAACGCTACTGGGTTGGACGCTGTTATTAACCCTTCTCTTGTTGAACATCCTGAAGCAGCGGCTTTATCTGCTGGGTGGTTTTGGGATACTCGGCATCTTAATAATTATGCTGATGTAAAAGATATAGTTGGAATGACAAAGAGAGTAAATGGTGGTGTAAATGGTCTTGATGACCGCCAAATGCGATATGCAAAACTAATAGACTATTTCAATAAACTAGGATAAAGGGTAAAATTGGTAGGTGTCTGTTTGCGACAAACGGAAGCCAACTTTATTTGGAATTACAGACATGACCACATCATTTACCCTTACTTACGATAATTTAGTAACTACGATTGAGCAATACCTCGAACGTAATGATGCTGCTGTCGTCAATCAAATTCCAACTTTTATTACTTTGGCTGAGTTTGAAATAGCCCAACAGATAAAAACACTTGGGCAAATAGAAGTTGCTCAAGGTGTAATGTCAATCAATAACCCAGTAATACCCAAGCCTGCTAGATGGCGTAAAACGGTTTCTATGTCAGTCATAGATTCTACAGGCGATAGAAAGCCTGTTTTACTTCGTAAATACGAATATTTAACCAATTACAACGCTCAAAGTGCATCGGGTTTACCCTTATATTATGGGGATTATGACTATGATAACTGGTATGTTTCACCTATTCCTGACCAAGCTTATCAATTTGAAGTCTTGGTTTATCAGCGTTTACAACCGCTATCTTCAACGAATCAGACGAATTGGATAACAAATAATGCGCCAAATGCAATTTTGTTTGGAACATTATTACAGGCTGTGATCTATCTCAAAGATGATCAGCGGGTCATTTTCCAACAAAAATATGATTCTGCAATGCAAGCCCTGAAAGCCGAAGATACAATCCGAATTGCAGACAGATCTGCGGTTGCAATGGATTCCTAAGAGGTCAATATGTCAAGTTACGTTAATCCGCTTACTGGTCAGACAATTAACCCCGCACAGGTGGGTTACGAGTCATTGACGATATCTGCCAGTACCTTTCTTGAGTGGCCTATCAACGGGAATTTCAGCCCTTATGTTGTTGCCTCAATTATTGAGGTTACTGCCACAACGACGGGTTTAAATTTAATTATGCCATCGGCTCTTCAGGTTTCAACTGGAGAGAGCGTATTAGTTAGGAACATTGGTTCAAACGCATTTACGGTAACTACCATTCTAGGTGGGACGATTATTTCAATCCCCTCTGGTGTTGCTCAATACATTTATTTAACGGATAACACTACAAATGCAGGTACTTGGTCTACTGTCACGTTTGGTGCAGGCACTTCGTCGGCAAACGCCTCTGCCTTGGCAGGATATGGTTTAACGGCGATAAATACGACTCTTAATCAAACTTATCAAGAGTCATCAGTTAATTCAAGCACAACGCTAAATGCTGCTTCTAGGGCGCAATTTTTTGTTTGGTCAACAGGTGTTGGCACGATTACTTTACCTACCGCTTCATCTGTAGGTAATGGTTGGTTTGTAATGGTTCGTAATGGTGGATCAGGGATTGTTACTTTGACTCCAAGCGGTACGGATACGATTGACAGCAATCTATCACAACAACTTCAACTTACTGAATCATTAGTAATCGTATCCAATGGCGTTAATGGTTATTCTACTTTTGCATATGGGCGATCAAATACTTTCCCCTATACTCAACTAGCTGTAACGGTAACAGGTGGAACATTAACTCTTTCTGCTGTTCAATATGCTAATGCCATTCAAGAGTATTTTGGCACTTTGACATCTAATCAGATTGTTATTTTGCCATCTACAGTTCAAGTTTATTACTTAAACAATCAAACAACTGGTTCTTATACTCTTACATTTAAGACTTCTGCGGTAGGTGCGGCAACTGTTATTGTGCCTCAGAACCAAACTTTGACAATTGTTTGTGATGGTACAAACGTATATAACTCGTCATCAGCGGCAGGTGGTTCAATCACATCATTAACCCTTGCGGCAGGATCGGCAGCAAGTCCAACATTTAATTATAGTGGTGACACAACTACTGGTCTTTATCACCCCGCTACAAACCAAGTTGCTATTACTTTAGGCGGTACGAATGCCGCCACATTTAGCACGAGCGGATTGACTGTGGTTGCAGGAATCGGTGGAGGTACATTTTGAGCGCAAAAGTAATATCGCTCAAGATTCCTCCCGGTATTCAACGGGATGGTACATTATTTGATGCCCCTACTTATGTAGATGGTAAGTGGGTTAGGTTTCAGCGTGGAAGACCTCGTAAGATAGGTGGTTTCAAGGGTATATTCCAGAATGCTACGAATATATCTCGTGGTATGGTAATTAGCTCCCAAAATGGTTTGAGCTATGTTTATAGTGGATATAATGCAGGTCTTCAGTATTGGTCAACGGATAATGATGACGGGATTGGGTCAGGGCCATACCCCATCACGATTACTTCTGGTTTCACATCAAATAACAATAACTTATGGCAATTTGACATTGGTTATGATTCCAATGGTGGTGGTGCTGATGTCATTGTTGCCCACCCCGGTCAAAACCTTGCAAACATTGATAGTACGGTTAATACTCCAGTTTTGTATGGCACATTCCCCGGTGGTGCAATGTCTCCTGTTGGGCAATTTACTGCTACTGGGACAATGACCCCCGGAACACCAAGCTCTACTTTTGTCATTACAGGCGTTAACGGACTGATTGCAATTGGTCAATTGGCAACAGGCGATGGATTGACTGCTGCCTTAGTTACTAATGTAGTGATTTCTGGTGGTAATACTACAGTTACGATTACGGGTACGGCAACATCAAGCGGTACTCAAACATTGACATTTGATAACCAAATCAATGTTAGTGGTGGGTGTTGCATTATCTATCCCTACCTTTTTGTTTATGGTAATAATGGTTTGATTCAGAATTCTTCGGCAGGTAACTTTCAAAACTGGGTGGGAGCTGATGCAAACGCCAACAACATCGCCACGGGTAAAATCGTTAAAGGTTTGCCTGTCCGTGGTGGTACTACTTCTCCTTCAGGCTTGTTCTGGTCACTCGATAGTCTTGTTAGGGTATCCTATACACCTCAAACAGTAGGAACTAGTACTACATATTGGCGATATGATTTAATTTCTTGCCAATCGTCATTGTTATCATCAAGCTCAATCATTGAGTACGATGGTATTTATTATTGGTGTGGAGTTGATCGGTTTTTGAGCTACAACGGTGTTGTTCAAGAAGTTCAAAATTCAATGAATATGAATTACTTTTTTGACAACTTGAATTATGCACAACGTCAAAAAGTATGGGTATCAAAAGTACCTCGTTGGGGTGAAATTTGGTGGTTTTACCCAAAAGGCGATGCTACTGAATGCACCGATGCAATTATCTATAACGTCAGAGAAAAGACGTGGTATGACGCAGGTCAAGCACTAGGTGCTAGACGTTCAGCGGGTACATTCTCTGAAGTGTTTCGTTTCCCAATCTGGGCAGGTAATGATCTAAATGGTAGTAACACGACTTTGTGGCAACATGAGTCAGGTGTTAATCAAGTAAATCTGACTCAGCAAGATGCTATCCAAAGTTACTTTGAGACTAATAATTTAGGTTGGGTGACGGGTGGCCCTGCCATGTCAACGCAGACCATGCAAGGAAACAACAACTGGATGCGAATTGAAAGAATTGAACCTGACTTTGTTCAATCTGGCAGCATGAATTGTTATATCACAGGTAAGGGATATGCTGACGATGTAGATGTTACATCTGACCCTTATGCATTTGATCCAACAACTCTAAAGATTGATATGCGTGAACAACGTCGTGAATTAAGAATTAGATTTGAGTCAAATATTGTTAATGGAAATTACGAAACAGGTAATGTATTAGTATCTGCTGAGATCGGTGACGTTCGTTCAACGGGCAACCCATGATAATTTACGATCCAAGAAATCATAATTGGGATTCATGGTGTGCCTTGATGAATGAGTTATTTGCCTCTAATCAGTTAGGTACAGCCACTGAAGATAAGTGGCAAGAGTGGGGTACATCTATTGCGGGTATTGGATATTTTGGAAATTCAGGAATCCCTGATACACGGGGGTTTAATAACTGGCAAGACTGGGCGCAACAGCTAGTCGGCATTATGAGTTTAGAAGGCTAATCATGGCATGGTCACAAGTACAATCTGGTGATGGTAGTAGTTACTATTACAATAGTGACACAGGAGAAATGTCTAATGATCCTTCTGTCATGGCAGTTTCTCAGCCAATTACGCCTGAAAGCGTAGCGGCAGCATACACACAAGTAACAGGGACTGCACCAACACAGGATTGGATTAATCAAACGGTTAATGCCTATCAAGGCGATCCAAATGCGACTGTGGCGAATGTCATCAGAGATACCACAACCGCTGCGGCTGCAAGTGGTACTCCATTTACCAATACAGCAGGTGATCCAAATAGTTTTGCTTCAGGCGCACAATATTACGAAAGCCAAGGTTATGTTCCCGGTGGTACGACTTATGAGGGTGTTCCTACTTCCTATATTGACCCAAAAACAGGTCAAGTTGTAGCTCAGTATGGTGTTCCTACTGCTGACCAAGGTGGTACGCCAACGTCTTATGCATCTAATCAATTTCAGTGGAATGAAACAAGTTCACTTCCAAAAGACACTTCTGTTGCATTAGCCATTCCGCAGACTGATTACAACACAGGTCTTTTGGATGCTGTTAAAGGTATTGGTTATGTTACGGCTGTTTTAGGTGGTGCAGGAGCATTAGATGCAATGTTGCCTGAAGCTGTGGCTTCTAGTGCTGAAGCTTTTCCCGTTGCAGATAGCACTATTACAAGTTCTGAACTTGCACCTTTGTCAGATGCTTCTGTACCACCTTTAAGTCCAGATTTGCCGTACAACATTCCTCCAGATTATCCTGTAGAGCCTGCGCCTGATACTTGGACACCACCACCTGAAACACCTGTTGACCCTAATCAAATACCACCTGATCTTCAGCCTAATCAACCTGAAACTCCCCCTGAAGAAACACCACCTGAAGAAACACCGCCTACACCACCTACGCCTTCACCTCTGACACCTTCTAATTTGGCAAAGGCTGCATCTACTCTTGCACCTTTAGCCAAAGCAGCATTGAGTCCATCTTCAAGTACTACATCTAGTGGCAGTTCTGGAGGCGGCTCTAATTTATCGGCAGGCAATACCACTATCAATAGCTCGTTGCCGGGTAATTTAACCGCAACTAGTCTTCAAGCAGGCAACGTAACTGAAGTTGATCCCTTTAAAGATTTTGATGTCTATAAACAAATTGAACCAATTTATGCAGCATCAGGTGGAAAAATGACTAGCCAACCAAGTCCTTTGCAACTTACCCAAATGACACAGGGAATAACTGGTATTGATCCACGATTATTTAGTGTTTTGCAACAAAGAACGATGCCTAACTATTTTAGTTATGGTCAAAATACATCTAGTCAGCCAACACAATTGATAGGCAACAGTAATCTTAGTAGACCTTCTTCCGGAATCCCTACATTAAGTAATGCAAATAAAAATACGAAAGCACTATATGCCCAAAGTGGGGCTGATGGATTAGGAATTGGTTCAAATTTGCAATCTACAATGATGGCACATGGTGGTGAAGCCCACAGAGATGATCATGTTCCTGAGTTTATTACTGGCGCAACAGGTCATTATGTTAAAGGGCGTGGAGACGGTCAATCAGATGATATTCCTGCAATGCTTGCAGATGGGGAATATGTTTTTGACGCTGACACGGTTGCCGCACTTGGAAATGGATCAAGTGATGCAGGAGCAGCAGTTCTTGATAAAATGAGAGAAGCTATTCGAGCGCACAAAAGATCAGCTTCTGTAAATGAAATACCCCCTAAAGCTAAATCACCTCTGGAATACCTGAAAGAAGGTATGAAACATAAAGGTAAAAGGAAATAATCATGGCTGATCTTACCCAAGGCTCACCGTTAGCAAATATTACAACTAATCAGACACAAACCACTACTGCGCCTGATTGGTATACGAATTATCTTAATAATTTATCAGCTAAGACTACGGCTGATGCAAGCAATGCTCAGTATGTAGGTGCTAATGATATACAAAATCAAGCATTCAGTAATGTGCAAAATAATGTAGGTAATTATCAACCTGCATTAGATGCCGCAGGAAATCTTACATTGGATTCTGCCACAACGACTGCTCCTAGTGTTGTTGATCAGTACATGAATCCTTACATTAACGATGTTGTTAATCGTATGGGTGATTTATCCACTAAAAACATTATGAATGTGGTTGCCCCACAAACTACCGCAGGAATTGTAGGTTCAGGTCAGTTTGGGTCACAACGTGGTGCTAGTGTTTTAGGTAGTAATTTATCTGATTATGAGCAAAATACTCTTGCTCAACAGGCAGGTGCTTTAAGTTCTGGTTATAACAGTGCTATTACTGCCGCACAAAATGATTTAAACCGTCAAATGACGGGTGGCAATCAAATGAATACTATTGCTACTAACACTCAGAATTTAGGTTTGGGTGATGTAAATGCTTTGGCTACATTGGGCGCACAACAGCAACAGATTGAGCAAAATCAACAATTATTTCCATTAAATGTTGATACTTCTGCATCTAGTGTGTTGAAAGGATTTACTGTCCCAACATCTGTCACCAACACTTATACTGGCCCGATCCCCGGCGCATATACCGCATCACCATTGTCATTGTTGGGTTCTGGTGGTGCAGGATTGATATCTCTCTTTACTCCTAATTCTCAAGGGGTCACTCCTTGGCAAGGGATTCAATCCGCATGGACTACATTGTTTGGTAACAGCGGTGGCGGTGGTGGTAATAACACGGCAGGTGCAAGCGATACAAACATTGACACCCTTGCTTAAAAGGAATAAATCATGGCAGGATTAACTCCACCAGTAGGTATAGGTTCTGACGAGGAATCATCAAAAGTATATCTTGATGCACTTAATAGACAGTTACAGGCTCTTGAAAACAGGGGTGGAATTAACTGGGCGCAAGTTTCTGCTGCATTGGCTAATCCCGGACGAACTGGTACTTTTGGTGAAGCCTTCGGCAATGCTATGGGTGTTATTGGTAAGCAACAAGAAGAAGAGCAAGCTCGTGAGCCTCAGATTGCTCAAATGAGGGCTGCTTTGGCAGGTCAACAATACCAAGTTAAGCAAGACGTTAAAGAAAACCAATTGTTTAATGCAATTGCTGAAAAACATTTACAAGGTCAAGGAACTCAAAGTACGCAAGGTACTCAGGCGGGTCAAGGTAGTTTAGGTGGTGTTGGCGGTTATAACCCTGCTTTGGTTTCTGACTTAACTAATGTTTTACCTGTCATGCGAGCAGATAGCCCAAACTTTAAAAAAGTTGAAGCGATATTAAAAAATCAATTAGCTTTAGGTGATTTGGCAATTAAAGAGGGTGGATTAAACACACAGCAAGCCAATTCTTATAATGATGCAATGGTTCAAGCATACCGATATGGGATTGTGCCGCAATTACCAAGAGGATATGGGGCGCAGCCTACAACTCAAGGTAGAGAATCTTCTGCAATACTTCCTTATCCTGTTCAGGGCGCAACCATTACAAGTGGTTATGGCGAAAGAAACAATCCCGTAGAAGGTGGTAAGCAAGATCATTATGGCGTAGATTTTGGTGCGCCATTGGGATCAAAGGTTCAGTCTATTGTGCCGGGAATTGTAGAGGAAACTGGTACAAGTCCTACTTTTGGAAACTTTGTAAAAGTTAAAACTCCAGATGGTTTTACGGTTCAATATTCTCACTTGCAAGGATTTGGTGATGAAATTAAACCGGGATCAAGAGTTGATACGGGTACACAAATTGGTCAGGTAGGATCAACCGGAACGAGTACTGGCCCTCACCTCGATGTTCGTGCATTTGATGCTAAAGGCAATCCATTTAATATACAGCCATATTTTTCTCAGCCACAACAAAAACAGCCTTTACAAGCTACAAGTAATTTGCCACCAGAAAAACAGGCAGAAATTGAAGCCGCTAGATTAAAAGGTGAGCAAGAAAGTGCAACTGCTGTTCTTAAAGAGCAACAACTCAAAAGACTTAAACCTTTTGAAGACAAATACAATACATTGGCTCAATTTGATGATCAATTTGTAAATTCAAACAATCAAAAATATGATGAATTGATAGATTTAGTTAAAAACAACAAATATGTAGTTGGTCAATTGTTTAAACAGAATTTATTTACAGCATTGGCTGTTGGTGCTGAAGAAGGTGTTAGGTTGCCAAACGGTTCAATTTCTTTGCCTGTAACTGAAATTTTGAAAAGATTAACGCTAACTCCAGAGCAACAAGGGGTTGCTAGAAATATTGCCCAGTTAGTGGCTGATTTGAATCAAAACGTGATGAAGAATGGTAAAGCGATTTACGGGCCTCAAATCAGTGAGTACGATGCCCGACAGATGGCAAAGCCGGGATTTAGTGATACTGACCCTGCATCATTCATTATGTATTTAGCTGCTAAACAAAAGTTAGCTAATATGTATATGGGGAAAATTGCAGAAGCTCAACAACAGTATTTTGAAGATAATCATGGTGCTACAACATCATCTTTCTTTAATACTAAAAACACTAAATCACCGTATAAAGAATTATCTGATGAATTTCATTCTTTAAATAAACAATTGATTGAAAAGTCACCATACACGAATAGGTAATATCATGCCTGAAGAAAATAAAAAACCCACACTAGAAGATTTGTTTCCTGATTTGGTTAATGAATCGGGTAAATTTGAAATCCCTTCTTCTTCTAGTTTACCTAATCCAAAAACAGAAACTTATACAGCTAATCCTGACGGTACGGGTAGTTCTATAACCCTTCACTATGACCCAAGATCATTTGCTGCAACTGTACCTATAGGTGCTGCTGCGGGTGCTGCTACAAGTAAATTCTTGCCTGTGAGTACGGAAGAAAGCAGAGCGCAACAATTAGTTTCAAAGACTGGCAATACCATGCTTAAAAATGAAACAATCATGCGTGATGTGATTAAACGGGCAATGGATGCGGGTGTAAATCCAAGAGAATTCATGTCTAATCCTGATTTGTTTCAGAGAGTCATGTCACCAGTTCAGGGCTATGGAACAAAGAATTGGGTTAATTCAGAAGTTACCAATCCAGAAATGATTCCACCTCAAATTCAAAAACAGATTGTTTTGAAAAGTGATATGAAGCCTTTGGTTCAAGAGCAACAACAATTAGCTGAAAGAGGGCGAGAGGTAGTTGGTGCTACACAAATGAGACCAAGTGGTATATCAGTTCCAGTATCAAGAACTAAAGAAGCTGTCCAATTAGGTCAAAATGTAGGTTCGCATGAGCAATTATTAAATAATGCATATGAGGCATATGAGGTTGCCAAACAACGTCTTGCTGATGCAGCCAAATCAACTCGCCTAGATAAATTAGCTGAAATGTTGCATAGTCCATTAGTCGGTGGTGCAACTGGTGCATTAAGTGCAGTTCCATTGACGCAAGCATGGCAAGAGGCACAACAGGGTGCTTATAAAGACGCTTTAATTCATGGATTAGAAGGATTAGGTGGTCTTGGTATGGCATTCCCACACCCAATAGCTAAAGCTGTTGGTGCTACTGCATTAGGTGCAGGAATGGCGGGGGAATATGCNCCAAAAATTTATGATTACTTTTTCCCGCCCAAGAAATAATCTCCTTGAGACCTCTTGGTCTTTTTCTCCCCGGCTCATCACCGGGGATTTTTTTATGCTTGTCCTGCATCTCCAAATAACAGGATATTCATTTGATTGAAATTGTGTTCAGCCTTAATAAGTCCATCATCAAGACCATCTTGATAGGCAGTCCAAATCATCTTTGCAATGCGGTTGATATGGTTTTTTTCACCCAAATCAAATAATTCCGCATTGTTTTTAATTACATCATAGTCTAAACAAAATTCCTCTCCGCACATCTCCGGTAGTCCTCCAAGGCTTTTGCCACTTCAACATTGAGTGATTTAACTAATTTTACACACTCTAGCCGTTCTTCTCTCGCAGCTTCTATACGGACATAAGCCTCTATCTTACGAGCATACTCAAGGATATCTACATCATTTGCATAAATACCATTAGGGTCTTCATTTTGAACATAAAAGAAAATTTGTTTTATCTGGTCATCACTTAACATTTAAGTTCTCCGTTTTATAAAGTTCCCATCGAATGATGGTAGTTTCTGCAATAGACATTTGGGGAAGGCTTTTATATAAGTTCATATCACTATGCAAGAACTTACCGACCTCTTCTCGATGGGCTAAAAAATGCTCATGCTGTTTAGCTCCTTGCTCATCTTTAAATATCTTGCCATCTGATGTTTCAAAGGCTTCAACTTTTTTCATAATCCTGTCCTTAAATACCAAAAAGCAAGTAAGTGTTGAAACATTTGCCAACCACGTTCTATATCTTGTGGAGACCACTCAATGACTTGTACAAGTCCCGGCACACTTCTACTAACGAACACATTTGCACAACGAGCATTACTAGGTAGACCTAATCCCACTTTATATGCGGATAACTGGATCATGTGTTCTTCATATCCTTTGACACTATCAGGATCATCAAATTCTTTAGATTTGACATCCACAACAACCATATCGCAATGAAGATCAACTTTACCTGCAAACCCAAGACTATGAGCAAAACTGCGCTCTGCAACCCATTTCTGATCGCCAAAATGGGTGATTAGAGCGTTCTTTACTGAATTAACGTGTTCTGGGTGCTTGCCAGTTGGTTGACCGATGTAGTGGCTTTCTATGGCGGCATGGATATCTGTTCCTGCATCAGCAGCACGTTTACCCTGCTCTTTAGAATCCCTCATAATCCGATCAATAAAATCTGATTCAGACTCATTTGGGTTTCGTGGAAGGGTCAACGATGCCATCAATACTTGTTGTTGCATCCATTGAATAAGGGCAGGCTTAGAAGCTACCCCTAAGACAGTCGTGACGGAGGGTAATAAGCCCATCTCACGAGCATCTCTAAGGGTAGTATTTCTAGGCGAACCATCTTTCTTCGACGGAACTGTATACATTGGCAAACCGTCTTTTGTGTACCAGTGGTTTGATTCCGAAGCTTTTGGTTCTCTAATTATCATTATTGTCCTTGTTGCATTGCATCAAAAGGGTACGTCATCTTCCATATCAGCCAAGGATTCATTTGCTGAGTTTGATTGTTTACCTTTCTTTGCTTGCCATTCTGGGCTGAGAGAAATGGTGTTCTTTAAACCCTCTGAAAATGACTCATAAAGAGCCATATCAGGGTTTTCAATTGTAAATATACCTAATGGATTATGCTCTTTTGGAAGACCTGCTTTCTTGATTGCAGGTGGCACAGGCATAATCGCAGCAATGTTTGTGTATTCTTTTCCATCGTTCCCATTGGTTCGGATAATAGATAACATACACCAAGCACCTAGAACCTTTTTGATATCAAAACCATTGAGTTCTTCTGCTGTAAATTCCTGACCCCGCCAAGTCTGAAGATCACGGCGAAGCGTAGCTTTATCAGCCAAGCTAACTGTAAATTTCTTAGAAATGTTCATTGGTTTACCATCGGATGTAACCGTTGGGTTTCCTTGGTCATCCTCAGAATGAATCTCAAACTGGAACATAACTTTGGGGAGATGTTTGACATTACCCATGTATTCAGTCTTTTGAGTACCTAAGTCAATGATTCGGTAACAACGTGCTAAATGCATTCCAGTAGGCGCAGGTATATATTTAGAATTTGCAATTTCAGCTTTGACGATAAAACTCATTTTGATCTCCAATAGATACAGTAATTAAGGTCACTTGTGGTCGGGGCATATTACATTCAAAGCGGATGATGTCCCAGTCATCCCCAGTTGCAAAACCTGCTTCAGCCCGTTCTAATGCCAAAGCAAGTCTTGCCTCTCTCTCTTCCAAAAATTCAATTTGTTCGTTTATCATTTTGGGTCTATGTATTGGTCAGCAAGATCACAAGCATCTTTGTGAATTTTTAATGCATTGATTTCCCATTTGTCAGGCGATCCAACTTGATAAATGCCACTACTGTTACTAGCCAATGCCAACATAAAATCCAAAATTAGTTCGTGACGAGTTTTCATTTCACATCCTTGTTTAGTTGTAATTGTTCAGCAGACATCAAAGCCAAGCTTTGATAGTAAAGCCACTTTTTAATGATTTCGGGGTCTTTAGATGGCGGTGTCCAATTGCAAACACGTTTCCATGTTCGCTGCACATTGGTTGCCGAGGCGGGTGCATATGCGGAGTCATGCTCTTTTAATTCCATAATATCCTCTTGTAAATTTAACTACGCTTCATTCAAGCGTGGAGTAAATGTAACACATTTAATTTAAAAGTACAACAAGTGTTGCAAAGATGTAAAATAGTGTAATATTCACCTAAATCAACAACGGAGTAGATATGACATTGAATGAGTATTTTGCAGATAAAAAGCGTGGTGCTAAGTCTGATATGGCTAGAAATTTGGGCATATCAAGAACATGGATGGCATTGATTAACAGCGGTTTAGTAGTACCTAGCCCAAGTTTGGCGGTAGAGATTGAAAAAGCAACGGGTGGTTTAGTCAAGAGAATGACATTGAGACCTGATATTTTTGGAGAGTGAATATGTTTTGGTACAAGTTTTATATTGGCGATTATTTGAGAGATACAGTGCATTTAGATGATGCTGAAGACTTAGTCTACAGGCGGCTTTTAGATATGTACTACATGGGTGAGAAAGAGTTGCCTTTAGACATAAAAGTCGTCGCACGAAAAATCAGAATGGATGCTGATATTACTGAAACAATCCTAAATGAGTTTTTTGAAAAGACTGAAACTGGTTATAGAAATAGCCGTGCAAATGATGAAATTAGTAAGTATCAGGCGCAAGTAGAGACAAACAGAGAAATTGGTAAGCGTGGTGGAAGACCTAAAAAAACCGATTCGGTTTCGGAAAATAACCCTAATCAGAACCAGAACCAGATAAAAGATATATCGTCGCAAGCGACTCGTTTTGAAGAGTTCTGGTCGGTGTGGCCTTCCTCAAAACGAAAAGTAGGAAAGGTAGCTGTTCAAAAGAAATGGAAGTTGCATAACTTGGATTCTGTTGCTGACAAGATTATCTCTCACGTTAATTCTTTGAAGCATTCTGAGCAATGGACAACAGGTTTTGAGCCTGCGCCGATGACTTATATCAACCAAAGGCGGTGGGAAGATCAAGAAGTTAAACCTCAATTTGGTCGGAGGATTATATGAAAGGTCATAAAACTTTGATTGAAATGAGGATTGCAGGCAAAAAACCTAGAGCTGTTTGGGTTTTTCTTGCACCTCAACCCAAGTGGAATTGGCACTGGGATTCATATCTTCATGGGTTACATACACCTGAAGTATTTATTGAACCAGAAGATGTCATTGAAATGCTTGATTTGCGCTTTGTTGTAGGTTTGACAGTGCATTTGATGGGAAATGATGAAAGTCGGCTAAAAAGGGCTTTAAAAGCCTTGCAAGAGGCACGTGCTAAGTTAGTTTGCGTGAGCATTGATAATAAATTGGTCAAGGGGGAAAGAGATGCAATTGCTGCAACCTGATGATATTGATTTTTCTGCATACTTAGAGGCTACCGAAACCAATCATAAGGTTCGCCAAGCGGGTATTTGGCTTGATGAAATCATTGATGATGCAGTTAATCCTGTTAACACGCCTGTTATTTCTATGCCTTGGACAAAGACAGTAGGCAGTTTCCAGTTTCGCCCCGGTGAGGTTACTGTTTATGCAGGTCAGAACGGCGGTGGTAAGTCATTGATCACTGGTCAGGTTGCTTTGGGTCTTATCAAGCAAGGTCACAAGGTGTGCATTGCATCATTTGAAATGAAGCCTAAACGAACAATTATGAGAATGATTCGCCAGTTTTGTGGGGAAAATCCAGATAGTCCCCGTTACACGGCTCGTGCTGTGTACATGACTAATGTTGTGAATCGGTTTAGAGCATTTTCAAATGAAAAATTATGGTTGTACGATCAACAAGGAACGGTTAATTCTAAGCAGGTGATTTCAGTTGCAAGATATTCTGCTTTGGAGTTGGGTGTAAGTCATATTTTTATTGACTCATTGATGAAGTGTGTGCCTGCTGAAGATGATTACAATGCACAGAAATATTTTGTTGATGAATTGACAGCTCTTGCGAGAGATCATAATGTCCACATTCATTTAATCCATCATATTCGTAAGCAATCCAATGATGAGGCGATGCCGGGCAAGAATGATTTGAAAGGCTCTGGTGCTATTGCAGATCAGGTGGACAATGTACTTTTAATGTGGCGAAATAAAAAGAAAGAACACCAGATACAAAATGGTCAGCCAGTTGATAACTTAACTTGCGATGCCATGTTAATGTGTGAAAAACAAAGAAATGGCGAGGCTGAAGATTGGTATTCGCTTTGGTATCACAAAGATAGTCAGCAGTTTTTAGAGTCGCACGATTCAATACCTATGGCGTTTGATGATAGTGGAAAGTATTGATACTTGGAGTGAGGAGCATCGTTATCGGTGCTTGGTAAGACACGTTATTAGGATGAGATTACAGGACAGGGATGCATCACATAAGTTTTTAGTTAGATGGCTAGAAAAACATAAAGATGCAAACCTTGAACGTGATGTTAAAAATCAATGGAATTTAGGAAACCGTGGTAAACAAGGAGATTGGCGTGGCACAGATGAGTGATTTTCAGAAGTCGTTTTTAGCCCGTGGGGGCATGACGATGTATACCCAGAAGGAATTTGATGATCAACTGGCAATAGCCAAGGCACAGATCATGCAAGTAGCGGTGGACACAACAAAGACAGCTATTTCAATTGAAAGAGAGGAATGCGCCAAGCTTGTTGATGAAATGCGTAAGAATATGGATTGTCCAGATGCGCCTATGGTGCTTGATATTGCACTTGAGCAACTCGCAGAGAAAATTAGAAATAGGTTAAAGAAATGATTTATATCGGACTTGACCCCGGTTCTAGTTCTGGTGCTTGGGGCGCAATTGATCATAACAATGAATTTATTGGTTGTGGCGATATTCCATCCATTGATGGGCGCATCTCTGCTCGTGAGTTGTATCGGATTATCAAAGATTGTGTATCAACATTTGATACCGCACATATTGTGATTGAAAGTGTTCATAGTATGCCGGGGCAAGGTATAGCATCAACGGGTAAATTCTTAAGGGCTGCGGGGGCGATAGAGGCTACAGCAGAGTTAACCAGATACCCATTTATGTTAGTTACACCCCAAAGATGGAAAGCCCATCATAAGCTTACAGGGTTATTAAAAGATGCAAGTTTAGAGTTGGCGAGGGGCTACTGGGCTGATGCGGATTTAAAAAGGAAAAAAGATCATGGCAGGGCTGATGCCTTGTTGATGGCGTTATGGTTAAAGGAAAACAATGAATAACGAAGATTTGTTAGATTTATATGTAGGATTGGCGATGCAAGGGTTATTGATCAATGGCGATTATTCATTGAACTCAATACCGCATCTTTCACATGAGATTGCTTTATCAATGATTAGAGAAAAAGAGGAAAGATATGAAAGAAAGAATAATTGACCCTAATGATGCTGTTGATCACATCATAAAAAATGCAAGTAAGTTTGCGAAAGCTAAAGCTGAACGTATTTATCTAGAAGAGTATCGAAAGAGTTTGAAAGCGATACTTATGAAAAGATCATTAGAATCAGCGATTGGAGCGCAAGAACGAGAGGCATATGCTGACCCAGAATATTTAAACTTGCTTACTGGACTAAAAGAAGCGGTTGAGGTTGAGGAGTCATTGCGTTGGGAGTTGATTGCAGCACAAGCAAGAGTTGATGTGTGGAGAACTCAGCAAGCAAATAATCGTAATGAGGTTAAGGTGACAATGTGAAAAGAAAACCCAAAATAGTCCCAGTATTCCGACCCTATCAAGGATTCAAATTGGAAGATATTGCTACCCGTCCGAAGTCTCTAGATATCCTTAAATTTCCATCAAAAGTAGCGAATACATTGTTTTATCCTGACGGGCGAATTGTGAATGAACAACAAGCTAACCGCTAAACAAAGGGAGCATCTGGCAAAGGTTAAATCGCTCCCATGCAGTATTTGTGATGCTCCCCCACCCTCTGATGCCCATCATATCAAACAGCACCGCCAGTACACCTGTGTGGCTTTATGCAAGGATTGTCATCAGGGTTCAATCATGGGGTGGCATGGACAAAAAGCGGCATGGAGGATAAGGAAGATGGAAGAGATAGATGCCTTAAATGTCACTATTGAAAGACTATTAGGGTAATTACTTAGAAAATAATTGTAAATATTTACACACAAGTGTAATTTTGTGTTACATTACATTTACTGACACAGGGGTCAGGTTTAACGACAGAGGAAATTATGAACACAAACGATATCGCTCTCACCCAAGTAGACAATCTTGGTTTGTTGTTGGCTCAGATTGCCGATTTGACTAAGCAGGCTGATGCAATCAAAGATGCCATCAAAGATGCCGCTACGCAGCCTAATGGTGCAAAAGTTTTTGAGGGTAACTTGTACAAGTCTACGTTCATTGAATCTAATCGTTCTGTTGTTGATTACAAAGCTTTGTGTGCTGATTTGGGTGTGACTGCTGACCAGTTAGCCAAGTACACAAAAACCACCGCCGTATTCTCAGTCAAAACTATCACTCGTTAATTAGATGCCCCTTCGGGGGCTTTGGAGTTTATATGTCACTAGAACAATACGCCGCAGAGTTATTGATTGTTATGGTCAAGCTCCTAGAAAATGCTGATCCCAAATCAGCCGCTGCCATTGAAGCTAGAAAGTTGTTGGGTACAAAAATCAAATGATTATTAAAAAGTTTTGCACGGGTTGTCAGACCATGCGCCACCCAGATAATGGTGAAAAGGTTAAACGTGGTAAAGCAACACGTTGGATGTGTGTCATGTGCATTAACAAAGTTAACAAATCAATTTATGCAGGAAAACAAAATGTCGCCGCAACAACAGATACTAGTAGAAGCAATCATTGATCAAAAAGGTAGGTGGATAAATGCAGAAAAACTTGAAGAAATCACGGGTGTTAAGCGTTACAACATTTTTAAAATTTTGGGTGAATTAAAACTTCCAAATTTAAAAAAAGACAAAGTAAAGATGAATGGTATTCGCACTGCGTTTTTGGCTTGGAAGTGGTCAGAGGAAGATAATTACGCAGGTCAGGCATTGAGATTAGCTAAACAAAATCCGGGCATTTGGGGTCAACTTTTTTGGAGTTCAAAATGATAGAAGCATACGCACGAAATACTGATCCAGTCACAAGTAAAGCAGCCGCTTTGACTGTAAACACCAATCAGCTTGAATCATTAGTTCTTGATTATTTGTTTAAACACATGGACTATGGTGGAACAACTGAAGAAATTAGCAATGCGCTTGGTTTTTATCGTGACTCAATCTCACCAAGAATGCGACCTTTATTAAAAAAGGGTTTTGTGTTTCAAGATGGTACAAGAATTGGATCATCTGGTCGTGCAAAAATTGTTTGGAAATTCCAACCAAATCTGGAGATTGTTGAATGAAAAAGATTACCAAATCTGATCTCCAAAAACAAATTGAAAAGCAACAAGATACGATTGAAAACTTGCAAAAACTTTTGACTATAAAGATGAATGTTATTCGTGATGAGTCAAGAGTTTCATTAA
>JGI26470J50227_1000215_pt1 | contig 26480 bp, 36 predicted proteins | sample FreactTroBogLake_FD_50227 | JGI IMG/M metagenome (IMG submission 50227)
CCACCAACGACTAAATAACTAACAGTTACACCAGATGAAGGGGCTGTAAATGTTCCCCCTGATGTAAATGTATGAACTTTATATAATATTCCACCAGATGAATAAGTTGTAATTGTTCCCCCCGTACCATCCGAACCTGTTAACCCGTTAACAGTTAGTCCACCAGATGGGGCATTAACTGTTAGAGAATCCAATGTTGTTGAGCTTCCAATAGACATCGTTGTCCCCGTGTTCTGATATATATTGCTCCCAGATTGAGTAAAGAAATTATTAGAGGCTGAAAAGCAAGAATCAATCTGATTAATCGCCGTCTGAACATTTGTCGCCCCAGAATTAAGACACTTTGCAGATGAAGGAACGGTTGAAGAAATATTCCTTGCGGGCGTTTCAACAGCAATCGCCGATAGAGGAAATAAAATCATGGCTATAATTAGAAATATATTAATCATAATTGATAAGCCCCGAAAACTAAATCGCCAGCGTTAAGCGTTGGCGCACTTGACCCCAATGTTATAACATTGCCGCTTAATGTAAAATCTCCAGCCAAAGCATCTTGAGCCGTTCCCATTATAAATAAACATATAATCGTTGTAGGGGAATATGGAAGCGTAAAGGATGTTTGGTTTGCGCTCGCCGTAAATGAGAATGGTATTATAGTCGCTGGCACGCTTGACCCCTGTATTGTTACGTCTGGAGATAGAACTTGCTGAATAACAATCGAAGTTAATCCTTGTTTTATTGTTATTGAAGGATTAACCTCCTGTACTGTTATATTATATTTATTATTTGGATAACTTACAAGCATAATTTTCTTATCTAGTTATAGGCTGTTTGACACAAATTACCCCGCCCAGCATCCTTGTAGCAACGCCTGACGAAGAATAGACCCATAAATCCCAAACGCCATTGAATGGATTTGGTAGCGTTGATGTTACTAAAGATGTTAAATATATTTGAAACGTACCCAATGTGCCATTAAGCAATATGTTACCAGACGTACTTGATACTTGAGCGACAGGCGGATTGCTTTCACTTGTTGTTGTTCTGATTGTCATCAATGCCGCGTATCCTGTTAAGTTTATTGGATTGCTGTTTGGGTCAATCCATGCTATCGGCAATGATACAAACGTTTCACCTGCGTATATTACTATTGGAATTTGACAAGGGTCGTTCATAGGATTATGTCTTTATGATATAGTTAATGGTTAAATACGGCTGAAGGTTGTTATGTGCAAGACCGCCGCCTGTGGATTCTGTTTGGACATATGTTGCGCCGCCTTGAGTATCAGAGTTTTGAACAACGAAACCATATCCATTTGCGTTCCTCATATCTATCGTGTGGCTATGACTAGGAATTTCATTGACCGTTAAAGTATGAGAAACCTCACCGCCATTATTACCTAATGCCCCGAAATTCGAGTCTCCAGAACTATAACCAACACCCACTCTTGTCCGCAAGTCTGGCACGTTAAATGTTGTGCTACCGTCGCCAGCTCCGTAAGTTGTTGAGCATACAGTATAAAGATTGGCATAGGTAGTACGGCTTACCTGTTGACCGTTGCATAATAACCATCCCCCAGGTGGCGTACTTCCTGCATACATTTGAATAGCCCCCGACGGAGAACCAATACTGTTACCCCATTGAGAAGATGTTGCACTTGGCGTATTTCCTATATTGGAATCAATCGTTGACTGATATACAACCCCTTGATATTGTACAATGCTGTTGGTGTAATACGTTGTGCTTGCGTCATATTCAGGGATTCCCATCTCAAGTAAATAGCATATTTGATAAAATGCTACTAAAAATATTCCATTTAAATCCTCAAGGGCTACAACGTTTCCAGCTACAGTCTCCGAAGTAAATCCAGATAGCCACGCCGCTAAAGCTTGTATTGTTGAAATATTCGTTGTTGTCGTTGGTGTTCCAGCGGCTAATGAACCAAATTGACCAACGTTCCCCGTTGATGCTGACCCGCAAAAGATGTTTTGAAAGACCCTTGTAATTTTTGCCATAATATCCCCTAAATATAATTTACTGTTATCGAAACGCCCATTGCCCTTGGAATTATATTAAGATAACTTGCAATCTTAAATACATTATAATATGGATTTTTTACATTAATAGTTAAAGTCATATTAAGATTATCCTTAACGCTGACAAGATTTCCAAATATTGAATAGAATCCTATTACAAGAGCAGATAATGTCGTTGTCTGAGTGTTAAACAAAATCTTCATTTTAATCAACGTGTTAAGCTCAAAGTCCGATGAAACATACGTTGCGTTGGTAAAATATCTTTTCATTAATGTGGACGGGTATGGATTGTTTGAATATCTACCTGCTGATGTTCCCGCCGCTGTTCCTTGGGAATATGTTGTTACTGACCAGAATTGATGCGTTAAATCTAATCCCTGAACATTTCGAGGCACCCCAACAATTTTTCCTAATATTGTTAATTGATTGCCTACCGCCGTCGAAAGATTAAAAGCCGTCTGTAAGGACATTGGCAAACCATCCGCAAGGGCGCAATTAACAAAACATTGTACCGTCTGGCTTGCTTTTGGCAATCCGTTATATTGAATTATCAATTCATTTGAATAATAGTTTAAATAATCTGTTAGTGTCATGAGCTTGTTATATTTGCCGCATATACGACGAATCTATTTTGTACAGAACTTGGAACAACGCTATTGTACCAGTTTGTATTATCCGTCGATACTTGGCAATTAGTGATTAATGCGTTTGTGTTAATCTGCTTAAGCAATGCTGTGATTGTTGTTATGTCCGCCGTCTGATATATGGATAACGTATAAAGTGCTGCTAAACCATTAGCCAAAGCCGTCTTATCAATCGAAGCTCCAACAATAGGGGATGATGTAAACTTAATATAAAGATTCTGGTAAATAGCATAATCGAATTGAACGCCGAACGTCGATGAATCCGCTTGAGTGATGTTTATTAATTGTCCTCCACGCATAGCGCATCCCATTGATCTGTATGTGTAGATGGCATTTGCAACACTTGTACCGTAAGCCGTTCCTGCAAGCGTTCCCGGTGATGTTCCTGAATCCACAATCGTCCATATCGTATGAGGTGGCGTGCTATTAGAATCTGTGGAGTTTGTTATATTTTCCTTAATGATGGCCTGAACTGTTCCGGGGATAGAATATAAAGCCGCTAATAACCCCGCATAATTCCCCGTTGATGCCAATGCTACTGATGCCTGTCTTCGTATTCTGAAAGATGAATCTGTTTCCTGATTAGCTCCAACGACCGTAGGGGCGTAGGGATTATTGATTGACGTGACCCCAGCAACAACGGTAACGGGGATTGTTATGGTATTGACCGTGCTTTGAACTGCTCCAATATTAGCGGCACGAAAAACAAGATTATTTGCTCCCGTTGATGTTGTCGTTGATGTCAAAAGATAATATTGATTTCCAATAGAATCCTGTACAGTATAAGGTGTTGATGTATCAAGTCCGTTTAATGCCACGGCTGTTGATGTGGTCACTGTTAAGTTAAGCGTTGTATATGTTCCGCCCTGACGGGTTATACCGCATAATTGAGCTAGGGCGTCAAGAGAATTTCCCACCGCTTGGTCTGGGTCTTGAGAATTATAAATAGCAACGCAGAACTGCTCTATATCTAATTTGGCTAAAGCGAATATGTTTATTAATTGACCATCGGGTGTATTTGAGCCAACGTTAATTCCTGACCCGTAAATTTGAACAAGTCCCGGAACCGTTCCATTCCCGTTAACAATTAAATTGATTATATCTGTCTGCGTTTGGATTGATATTCCACCGGCCGTGATAGCGTTTTGGGATGCCATAATAACCTCAAGCGTTAATAATTTCTAAGTTTTGAACAAAGTTTTTTGTGAAGATTGTATCTATTGAATAGGATATAATAACATTCCTTGAAACTGAATTAAAGTTAACATTAAGGCTTGTTATTCTTAAGACACCATAGCTTGAAAGAATTACAGCACGCACGCTTAATGTTAGCTCTTGAGAAGTCGCTTTGCTCCCCATTAGTCTAAACCAATCTATCCCAGCGGTCAAGTCAAAGAAACAATCCCCAAGAAAGCTCTTTAGCCTTGTGTTAATGTTCTCAACAATAGCCGTCTGTCCAGTCGTATAGCTTTGCTGACCATTGCCAAACTGCCAGTCATTTGTCGCCGTAATAGCTCTCATTATCATATTTTAATTATCCAATTAATCATTAGCGTTGGTTGCACGTTGTTATGTTGACCATCACCGCCCTCATTATTTGTAGATATTTGACCGTCATAATTTGTTGTATAAGAATTGGAAAAAACTTGATTTGTAGCCCCAGAATCCCTATAAATTTTAGCTGAATGGCTATGGCTTGGCATTTCGCTTATAACTAACTGATGCGCTTCCTCGCCAGCCGTACCACCCAAAGTATTCCTGTTTGGCGTGAATGTTGCAGTCAAAACATTGGCATCCGTTCCGCCCATGTTATCCAATCCCGCTATTGTTCTGCCTCTTAAGTCAGGAAGATTGAAAGTCGTTGAACCATCCCCAGAGCCGTACGTTGTTCCAATAACAGAAAACAGCGTTGCATATGTTCCACGTGAAACAGCTTGACCGTAACACAATAACCATCCCGAAGGCGCACTTGAACCAGCATAGGCTTGAAGAAACCCAGCTTGTGCCAATCTCTCACCTGTATTATCTGTTAACGAGCAAATATCTGTCCTGATATTCTTCAATGAATTTGTAAAGCTTCTTACGCCAATCAGTGCTATAGCGTCATTAATATCATGAACCCTTGGGCTTTGTGGAGGCTGTGGCGTTGTATATCCATATTGCAAGAATGTATCAATCTCCCTATCGCAAAACATAACAAGGCAAGTATCTCCGACAGCAATCGGAAAGCTTAAGTAAGCACCGCCACCTTGGAGAAATACGGCAGGTACGCTTAACAATAAAGGATAATCAAGATAAAGGTCTGTTGCCTTGTTTAGGGAAACAACATTCCCACCTTGCAAAACCTTCTTGTAGTTTATCTGAACATTAACGGTTTGGTTTGATGCGTTATAAGCCTTTATCGTTCCAATGGATGAACAATTCATCCTTGAGGCAAGCTTATCCAATTCACCATCAAGCAAAGTCCTTAATGATGGCTTGGCTAATCCGTTCTGTATTGAGAAATTTTGCGACTGTGACATTAATTGAATCCTTGGGTTAAAGAATTAAAAGCATTTTGAAACGGATAAATAAAGGAGCATGATGTTTTACATTTCCCATTGACCGCCCCAGAGATAATTCCAGCGTGTTCAACGCCAGCTACTTTGTATTGACCATTATAAATTGTAGTATCACTGCTTAAAAGATAAATTCCTTGGCCTACGTTAATCCTTGGCTCAAACAATATGTCCACCTTAAGCGATTGTTGATACCTTTTAGGCGGACATAAAAGCCCTGATGTTAAGTCTAATTGTATTAACTGCGATGGCAATATATCCATTGCGTTTAATATGTTTATCTTACCGTTATCGATAAAGCATTGCCCCTGTGTTTCCTGTATTAGCATTGCCCAAGTCTGCTGTGGCGCTCTCTGAATACCCCTTGAATATACCGTCGGATTCTTCTGTAATGCTATCGTACCAATGCTTAATGGCTGTCCGTATGTGCCTTTAAATTTATTAGCCACCTGAGTTACAAGGTCATTAACTAGCTGTTTAATTAAGTCATTCTGCGTGCTGTTCGGCGGAAGATTTATCGTCGAGCTTACATAACTTGTAAAATACCCAGAATCATATGCGTCAATCTCTGTAATAAAATCCGTCCGTCCTTCATCCCTATATGACAAGCATGACAATATTGTACCTGTAAACGTAACGACTTGAAAATCTTGATACCCAGCGATAAATGTTATGCTCCGAATATCTGTCCAATCTGAAAAATAATCTTTATTTATCGCTTGTCTTGTTTGGCTGTTTAGGTTGTAAATCCTGAATTTCGCCGTCTTAACCTGTGCCAAGCAATCTCTCTTAACATCAAATTCTACTGTAAAGGGATATTGAACGGTATGAATCTGACCGTCATTGCCCTGAATGTTTAAAGTATAATTTCTTTGAAATTTACTCATGCTATTTGATTGATTAATGTTTCACATGAAACAATGTCTTGTGCGTTTAATTGGTATAGTTGCGCCCGACCGCTTGCAAAATCTTCCAAGAATACTGGCTCATATCCGTCGCTTGTATTTAAGTATAAACCAAAGTTTATAAACCCACGAAATTGCCGTAACATATTCGGGGATGATACCATCCTGCGCCAGCCTTGAGTTAACAAAGGATGCGTAAAGTTATAATACCATCCTTGCTGTTGCGCCCAGTAGCTTATGTTCATCGCCAAGATGCTCCCGTCGTCGAGAACTATCCGTATATTTTGATTGGGGCTGTCTGTTAAAGTATTAATTAACTTCATATTAGAAAGTATTCCCAAGTGTTAAAGGCGAAAACATATTACCATTGGCGTCCGTTGATTGACCTTGAATTGTTCCAGCGTTATATGGATTCGTCATTGTTGTCATGTCTGCATATCTTCCATTGGCCACCTGTTGATATGTGCTGTCAATTATACCATTTGACGCCTGACTTACGCCAACGACTTGCGTTGTTACTTTCCTAATCTTCTTAAAAGTAACAATAAAATCAGAAATAATCTTATTGTCATCTCTTTGTGTTGCCCTTAAGCTTTCTATCGCCATGTTATAGAAAACATTAAAAGGTGTTTGAACTGTAAACAATGTTCTGCTTAACCATAGGCTATAAAAGAATGACCATGCTTGCTGTTGCTTCGTCGAGCTTGTATTACTTTGAGAGAATACATTAAAGAAATTTTGCGCCTGATTATATGCCTGTGTTACTTCGGATGTCACTGACGTAACTTGATTATATGCCTGTTGCGCCTGTGCCGCAAAAGATGGATTAAGGCCACCCAATGTTCCTAATGTTTGTATTTGGGTCAAGACTTGCAATTGACTACTTTGAAGAATATCTGTCAATTCTCCTACGTAACCTTTGACACTAAATTTCTCTGGCCTTAATGTTATATGGTCTTGAATAGACGTATTATCCTCGACGTAATGGTCTGTTATTTCTGAATCGATGGATATTTCTTCATCGCCAATAACATCGAACACAAAGCCTGAATAATTCCCCGTCGTGGGTTTTACGATATATTGATTAACGACGTTCTGAATTAGATTAGTTACACTGCCAATCAAATTCGTGGAAGCCGATGAAACGTCTAATGTGGGGTTTGTGTTATTGCTCATTTTATATTATTCTTTGATTGCTGTTGTGTTTGTAAGAATACGTCCGACAATACATTTGCAACAACTTTCTTCATTTGATTCTCATCAAGATTAGTTTTTGCGTTTATTGTAACATTACTTGTCTGATTAACACTTCCGCCAGAGTTACCAAATATTCCATGTACCGCTGGATTCAAGTTAACATAATCAGAGAAGAGGCTTTTGTCAAATTCCGACTTAACATTATTATATATTTTTCCAAAATATTGTGGATGTAAAAGAGCTTCACTTGCTATAAAAGGTATTCTTAATTGTGGAAAGAATATACTTAAGACACCAATAGCAGTCATAACTTGGTCTACCAATAGTTTTACCCTATTCTTAAAATTGTCAATGCCTTTACCCGCACCAAAGAAAGCGCTACCTATTGAATTAAGATTCTCGGCCAACATACCAGCCACAACAACAATCCCAGAATTGAACGTCGTCTTTAGCTGTTCAATTATTTGATGATACCTAGACAATTCTTGAAGAGTCGCATTATCGGCAAAAGGAATGTTCGCCATCTCTTTCCTTAAGTCCGTCACCTGCTCAATCGTCCGTATCATTGACTCTGGTATCCCAAGGGCTTCTAAAGCTTGTGTCTTTATTGCCGCTGGGGCGTTTACATCTTTGAAAGCTTTAGCCAATTTCTGCATAAATTCTATTGGCTTGTTTAAATCTTCAATCGTTGGTGTTATTCCTGCAATCTGAAAGAATTCGGGTATCTTTCCATGAAGCATCATGTCTAATAAAGACTTTTGTACTCCTCGGATTGACATTGCCGCATCGCCAGCGTTCCCGCCGAATTTCTTAACAACGCCGTCTAATTGTTGAATTTCATCTGTAGAAACGCCCGTCACGGCGTTCAAATTAAGGAGTGATGTTGCAGTCTGGTCGCCTATTGTTAATATGTTGCTTAATGCTTTATAAAAACCATCTAGCCTAAGAGCTACCAAGACAGCCTTTAAGTTTAAATCTCCAACGGCGGAAACAAAGTCACTTAGCTTTATTGTATCAGCTTGAACCCCCAACTTTATGAAGAATTCCATGAGATTCATTTTTCAGTCCTATTTATATCTATTGACGCGGATTCGTATTCGTTAACAAACCTGTCATATTCTATCATGGATATAACAATATCAACACGCATCGATAAGATTTGCTCCGCCGTTCCGAACCCTGACTTTGAAAGCTTCAATGCTAACAAAATAGCGTCATTACCATCAACGCTTATGCTTGGCTTTTTGACGCTATTGCTGGAAACCCACTTAACAACGAGTTTAGGTTTTTGAAAAAAGGGGTCAGGTTGTAAACCATACACTCCTTGACTATTAAAAGGTAGTCACCTCTAAAATCTTCCGATTCCATCAATGCGGATGAAATCTTCATATTATTATAGAGAACCCTGCCTAATAATGGCTTTAGTGATTGGCTTACAGCTTCTGATGAGATAAGTCTTGCAACTATATTTTTTAAAGTATTTAAGGCTTCTTCCCCTAAATTACCTGACATAAAATCTTTTCCCTTAACCCCTAATTGAATATCTATACTTTCAATCTCTCTCATGACTACCTTCATGAGAGAAAAGCAATCTTCAAACGAACCCATCTGAATTTCAAGCGTTGCACCACTTGGTAAATCTTTAACAAAGTTTGCCATCTAGGATTCCTTCCTTTAGGTTATTGAACGCGGCGCATTAGAGAATTTGAGCTTCCATTCCGTAATGGCCTGATTTGTATCTCCATCAGCATTTTCTTTTACTTCTGGCTCCGATTTGAATGTCCCACCAGATAAGCTGTAAACATCATTGGTAATATTGCCTAAACCATCGCCAATGACCTTCGTAAATTCCCCTTGTATTAAAGAGAATAATTCGGGAGCGTTAAGAAGATTGGCAAATAGTCCTTGGATGAATTTGTCATCACTTCCGCCTCTCAAGATTCTCAACACTAATTCGCATTGACGTCCAGAATATTTGAAGGCATAAATCGAATTGCCGTTCTTGCCCGTCTTAATTTCTGTAATATCATTAGGGAATGTTAATACTGCTGTATCTGCATCGGCAAAGTCATTGAGAATACGACCGTTTAATTTTATTGTATCACGTCCTGTTAAAGATATTGAAGGCATAATTTTCTCCTTTTAATTACGGATTCACGTTTACAATTACACTTGTGCTTTGTATGCTTCCTGATTCCTTAATGGCGATTTGAATTAAGGGGGACTGACGAGCCGTCCTAGCCGATGTGGCTTGCTGATTGATTGGCTGGCTATAAATATAAAACCCAGCATTGGCAATGTTGTTAATAAAGTCCTGCTGAACGCCGAACCATTCCGAGGATGTCCATAACCCCGGTGCAATGTATCTATTTGATACAGCCTGTAAGCATACATTACGATAAGCTGTCTTAAGGACACTAACGCCACCTTCGGTCTGTGGCAGCTTTGTTGACGTTGTTGCTAAGGCATTAAACCCAGAAACTTTCAATGATGATACAAACCAGATAAGATTAAATACTTCGTCAAAGTATTTGTTGGCACCAGATGAGAATGAGATACAAGGATAATTGGTTATCCCTCCGTAAACATCAACACCTGCCGTAAGGCAAGCGTTAAACAATGTCTGCGTGATAGCAGGGTCAACGGTAACGCCCGATAACTGCTTAAGATTCATTGTGATGGCCGTATTTGAACCATTAAAGTTTACGGATTGACCTAGACCAGCATAAGAGGCTGCATACAATCTTGCTGTTAATGCTGATGTTGAATAGAATAAGCATCTGGTATTGTATAAAAGTCCTTGTTGGATTTGCGTAAAAGCTCCGTAAATATCGCTGATGTTACTAGATGGTAAATATAAAATCTTATCCCCCAAGGCTTGAATAGAGGTAGCAAGGGATAACCATCCAGTGCTTGATCCGTATGACGTGGACAATATCCCTACAAAGAAGGTCTGCGCTAATAATCGATTGATAGCCTGAAGCAATGATTCCGTACTAACTGCCGTGACGTTAATGGTAGCTCCTGTACCAAACCCGCCAGTTACAGTCAAATAATTGGCAACTGTATATCCAATGCCTGGAGTATTAACCGTAATTGTTGCAACTGCACCAGAACCAGTCGTTGATGCAACTGTTACCGTTCCTAATTGCCCACCCGTTTGAACGATTGTTAAAACGTCTCCAACAACATAGCCAGATCCAGCTGTGCCAACTGTGGCCGTGGTAATTGCGCCGCTTTGAATAGGACATATAATTAATTGTCCACTACCTGCTAAAATGTTGGGTTGTTGTGCAAAAATAGCATTTGCCTGTTGGTATGTTTCCGTGGTTGTTCCAAAGTCTGTACCAACAACTGAAGGTGATTGATAATATCTATATTGATTACCTGCTGAATTAGACAAAAAGCTATCCGTCGTAAATAACGCAATATTGTTTACGTTAAATGCAGATAATCCCGAAGAACCCAACTGAACTGAAATATTAACTATATTGCTCAATGGTAATGTCATATCTTCTCCTTATGTTATTGGTAAAGCCGTCTGTTGTGTGAATGATGCCGCTAAACCGTTAGGGTCTCCATTAACGCCAACAAAAACATTGTATGTGTTGAAATATTGCATTAACTGTTGATAAGTATACGCGGCTAAAACAAATACTGTTATGTTCCATCTATACAATAAAGCCGTCGGCTCTGGCATTGTAATATTTTGCATGTTTGCAATTCTCGCAATCCTGAACCCATTACGCTCTTGAGTCTGTATTGATAATTGAGAACCTAATGCCAAAACAACAAGCTCTTTAGATTGCATCGCCGCATAACTTCTAGAAAAGACTTCTATATCAAACATTTCTTGAACGTTTATTCTATCAATCTCTTGAGGATTCCCGTTGCTGTCCGTCGACCATTCTTGACGATTAGCGTATACTTTCGTCGCTGTTTGATGCAATGTAATATATAATCCGTCATCCGTGGGAATGTTAAATTTTTGATTCCAAATATTTATTTGATAATCATTAAGGCCAATATAGTTTTTGATTATCAATCGCAACTGGTCGATTGTTAATAACGTGCTTTGCGTATTCGTAACTGTTGGTACTGTTGGCCAAGATACCGACATATTTATCCTTGATTTGTAAAATCTTCTGTTAATTCAAACTTCTGGTATCCGTATTGTTTCCAGTCAGCCTTATTAAGAACCCTATATCGAACATCAAAGAAAACAATAATATCGTCAAGATTTAACTGAACCTCAATCGCACAATGTAAAGTTTTATTCCTCCAACGTCTTTGACCTACATCTTGAATATCTAGGTTTCTCCCCGTAGATATTTGAAGAACGCCTTGAATGTACTCATAAACTATAACTTCTTGAGTATATCCATTCACCTGCGTCTTTTGTACACGCCCCATCAATATATTTTGAAACATTGAATAAACTGCCGTTTGAACTGATGGCAATGCTGGGTTGCTGTAAATATCTTTTGTGTTAGCGCTTACCATTTTTTCACCACGTCTGACGATACTGATTTTCTTAATTGCCCAGTATCAATCAATATTTGGTCATTATGTTTTTTTGTAAACTTTCCAAATCCTTTTGGATGTTTCTTATAAAGCCTTTTTAATGAGAGAGGAGGCCACTCACCATATCCACCAGTATCAAATCCTTCTTGTATAACTTTTTCAGCAACAATTCCCAACTTTAAATAAAATTCACGAATATTCAACTTCTCCAATGACTTTAAAAATTCCTTCTTAAGGTATCCATTGTGATCTTTCAAGTGAAGAAATATCGGAACCCTTAACCAAGAACGTTTGGGAAGCTTATTCTCTGGTAAACCAAATTCATGCCCCTTACCTATCTTTGCATTGGTTATACTGGATTTTTTCAAAGAGCCGTCTGTACGTTCTGTCTTGCTTCCAAGAACACCAACTCTAGTTTTGTACTTCTTTTCAAGCTCCTTCTTAATGCTTAACAGATTGTCAATATTGTATTTTATTAAACCTTGACCTTTGCCAAAACTTATATTGTGTTCCATTAGGCCTCCGTGCTTGTACCACACACTAAATAAGTATTTCCGATAGTATATGGATATACAAACATTAAATACTTCCTGCCGTATCCCGTTGTTAATAATTCTGAAAATATCGGGTCACTTTGAAACCGTTCACTAATCTGATTACTTACGGAAACACCTGCTATGTTTATAGATGACGCAGGGAATTGTGCTTGAGCGGAAATCCCCTTCATACTATTCTGCAAGTTAATGCTTAAGAAGTGCGCCCACAAATAATAAAAGAACGTGTCCGCATTGTTTCCAAATAGACCAGAATTATAAACAGTCTGCGCTTCTAATGAGGCATTGGATAAATCAGAGTCAAGAATAAGATTAATATTGCTCTGGTCATCTTCCCCCGCATACTGGAAGTCACGCACAAAGTATGACTTAAAGTTTGCGTTTGTCGGGGCTACCCATGTGCCATTGACTATAGGCATCTTATTTCCTCATAACTTCGGGATACTTGCTTGTTAATCTCGACGCTGATGCGTACGTCAAGAACATTCTCTTATTAGGCTCAAGGATATAGAACTTCTTATCCTCTGAAAGCTTTCCACCGCTTACCCTATCTTCAATACCAACAATAAAATCTCTTGCTCCACGATTCTCTACCTCAACACTTGCTTCAACTTGATTCTTTTCTTCTTTATTAGATTGTGCTGTTCTTGCCATTTCGGATTAACCTCCTTGGGTTGTTGGGGCTGGGTCTGCCAGCCCCGCTTTCTTCAATCTTATGAAGATAAGTCTAAATAATAACATTCACGAGGCTTCAAGATTGTTGGGCTGGCATATTGGCCATAGGCAACATCTTGGAAGGTGAAGTTATTAAGAGTACCGACAGCTGTAACCTGATAATCGACAGGTAATTCCATGAATAAAGTATCAATATCACGACGATACAACATATAACGGTGATGCCCAATAGCACCAGCACCATAAGCGGATGAACCAATAGCATAGGCGCTCGGCAAGATTTTGAAATTGCCACCGGGGACAATCATGTTAAACGCCTGTTGCAAATAGCTTAACATTGAGATGTTAGGATAAGTGCTGCTAACAGGTGTTGCTAAACCAGCATAATCATCTTGAGGGATGATTAAAGTATTGGGGAATACTGTTTGATTTGCGTTCGATAAATATTTCCCGATTACAGTCGCAACAAATGTTGAGAACTGTGAGGCGCTCAATGTGCTGATTTGAGCAGTTAAGGTCGTTGTATCAACAGTGACGGCGCTGTTGGTCAACAATCCCGGAAAATTGGTCTGGTCATCAGGGTCGCCAACAAAGGTGATTGCTTGGATACCTAAATCCCAATCTTTCTTACGGGCACGATGCTTGGCTTCGATAATATCCCAATTCCCGCTAAATGCGGATTGTTCTACATCAAAGAGGCTGTATTCAATAGCCAAAGCCCAATTACGAACATATGTATAAACGGGTGTGATTGAAGCGTCTGCAATGCCTAAACGAGCATTAGCTTTGCCTGTGTCAATCTTACCAGCAGAGAAACCGCCAGCTGTTTTATATGTCGCATTCGTGATGATTGTTTGTGAGAATGCACCTTCGCCGGGGATAACATCAATATACTCGGCGGGACTTACTTCATAGAATGTCTGTTCGACAATTTTTGAACGGATATAGGTTAACCTATCCGTAGAATATTGATAAGCCAAAGATGAAGGGGCAATATCACCGTTAGCGTTGCGCAATTCCAATCCACGGAAAGATTTGCGATTATACTTTTGGGACATTAAAGCCTGAAACTGGTCTGGTTGCATACCTTTATATTTCATAAAAAATCCTCCTGTTTTCTTATTTATTAAACAATCCCATTAACTAAAACTCGAATAACGTCACCTAGTGCGCTGGCAATATCTATCGCTTGAGCGGCAAAGATAGTAGAAGTCGTTGACGAAACAAACCCAGGAACGCCAGCGGCAGTACCTGGAACATAATTAAGTCTTGCTCCACGATTAATAGAACCACCTGCGATAACAGTGATGATTGATTCATTCAATGCAATTTCAACAATATCTAAAGGAGCATATTGGTTTTTCTTTGCATTGAAAATAATAACGCCATCAATATTCTGCCCAGATGTTGCTTGCTGAATAACTGGCAAGTTACCCGCTTCCGTCGGATGGAAAGAAACGAAATCGCCAGCTTGTAAATAACCTGTGGTCGGGGCTGAAGTAGAAACGACACGAGCAGAAATCGTATCAGGATTTACATTCATTACCTTCCCCGGCTGTTCAATCAAAGTAAACTGCGTAAGATTCAAATTGTTATAAGACATAGTGAAATCCTCCTAATATATCAACATTATTTACGTTTTGTTTTAGCTGCCCAAGCCGCCGCACGTTCTGAACGGGATAATTGACCCATAGGACGGGCGTTGTCATCCTCGACATTTACGTTATTGGCCGCATTCTCTAATTGGGTAAAGTAAATATTACCCTCTAATTTGCTGTTTTTCTTTTTGTCGTCTTCTTTAGCCCGACGAGCTTCTTCTTCAACAGCGCCTTCTGGTTTGTCTTTCTTCTTTTCTTCACCTTCAACATCTTCTTCTTGTTCGTCTTTCTTGTTCATCTTATCTTCTTCTTTGGCTTCTTCGCCTTCGCGGTGATGATTTTCTTTCTTATCCGCTTCTTTTTTGTCCGCTTCTTTCTTATCCGCTTCTTTTTTGTCCGCTTCCTTCTTGTCATTCATGCTTTTCTTGTAAACATTGATTAACTCACCAATCTTTACATGATTGCCGTTGACATCAACAATATCCTCATTTGAGGCAAACTTCTTGTCAGAGTCATTCTTCTTGTCATTCTCGACGAATGCTTTAACAAGGTCGGCCACAGGGATTGATTGACCGTCAACGTCAGCGAATAGATTAACATTCGCTTTCCCGTTTTCGTTCTTTTTGAAAATACTGAACATAACTTCCTCCTGTGTTTTGTATTGTTTAGCCTTTTTGCCGTTTACCAACATTGCTGGAGCGTCGAGAATTTCCGACTCCTCATATCGAGGCTCTGTTACCAAGGCTAGGTGAGTAAAAGAGCCATCCGTAATTTCAGCATCGTACTTTATGTCCTGATACAACCCTGAATTGCCTATGTCTAAAACGTCATAGGCGCATGAAACGCTATATCCTTTGTTTTCAATTAGGTCTACAGCCTTATCAGTATCAACAATAAATGTAGAGTAAAACCATCCATCTTCAGAATTAAATCTTGTACTTATAACATTACCGACTATAACTCCTTCTTCTCTAAGTTTAGTATAATTCTTCGGAGTTATATTATTATGGTCAACGCAAACAGGTTTGCCTATAAAGCTAGGCAACATTGAATCTATTGTTTGTTTCTTTAATAACGCTATTCCAGCCCCAGAATCTTCATAAGAAACAAGACCCTGTGTTAGAAATCTACACTCATAAGTCTTTGGCCAATTTTTAGCATTCTGAATTAACATTTTTAACTCTATTTCTTTTCTTACCCAAATTTATAAGTCTAAGCTTATTTCTTGTCTCTTCAGATACAATCTTACCTTTTAATGCTTTACTTATCTTTTCTCTAACTTCTGGTCTCTTGGAAGGATTGTCTTCCTTCATCTTTTTTCTAAATATTTCTCTTCTCTCCTCTGTCCATTTTTTACCTTTACAGTATGATTTTCCTACTGACCATGGACATCCTTTTTTCTTTCTTTCTTCTGACCACTTCTTCCCAGTATTTGACTTCCTTATTTTTTCTATTACTTCTTGTCCTAAATTCCCACCATCTCCGCCATCTGAAATATTGTATATGTTCTCTCTTCCAACTATTTTTCTGTATGCTTTTATTATTTCTTTCTCGTATTCGTCAATCATTCTCTTAGTTGGCAAATATGTTATTATCTTTACTTTAAAATTCTCCCTGCCAATCTCTTTTATCTTTTGATTAATAAGTATTCCACTTCCAAAATAATTTTTATCAAACTTCCCTTTTCTCTGCCCTAAATATATCTTTCCGTTTCTAAGATTTATTGTTTGGTAAATGTATCCATACCACATGAAAATAAAAAAGCCAGAGCTAGCAGATTATTAGTCTGCTTGCTCTGGCTTCCCCTTTGGATTGACCAGAAACTATCTATTACTTTGGATTTTAAGTTTGTTCTGAATGAACTATGAAATCATCATTCTTCACGCTTTGTAATACTTGCAGGGTTTTTACTTTACCATAGAAAAAATTTATGCTTATGTTTCCCGTTATTCTATTGGCCCTGCATTTCTTAATCAGGCTTATAATTACACCTAAGTTTAAATCTTCAGATTTTTTATCTTCCATGATAATTATATCCTGTCAATATGCTTTGTAAATATATTTATTAATTTACTTTCTCCATAACAATATTTTTCAATTCTCCACCCTTAATCGTCATTGCGTCTTTCTGTCCATCGTTGCCGAATAATTCAATCAGGTTGTCGTGGAAAGTATTCCCACCCTTAATCACGCCAGACTGAATTAATGCGCGCGCGTCGCAATTAAACAAATAAACTTTATTGATTGGCGTAATTTCACGATGACATAGCTTGACGTCAAAATCAACGTATTGTTCAATATTATTATCTAAACATAATTGGGCAAAATACGAATCATCAGGACATTTATGAACATCGCCTTTGTCGTCGAGGTATTGAAATATTGGGCGCGGCAATCTTCTAAATCTTTCTGTCTTTATAAGTGTCATTCCGAAACCAACAAGGTCAACTTTCTGTAACCCATCTTCTACAACTTCACCTAAATCAAGGCTTCCTTCATTCCATGTTTGAACAATAGACTTTGTTGTGTCTGTCCGACGGAAAGCGGCATAAGAATAGGGAAAAGTCCTTAATGGATAACAAGCACCGACGACGTCTTTATCATGCGATAACAATTTGCTAAAAGCACCGTCGGGGATTCCCCAGACGTCATCGTCCATTCTTAAGATATAATCAAATTTATAATTAAAGGCAATATCCCAAGCCTGATTATTACTTTCCCACCACATGAGTCTGTACGGTGTGAATACGGCGTAATTAAGCTTCTCTCGAATAACATTGTTAATAACAGATAAAAAGCTTTTCATCCATTGATTAGGGTCTGGCAATAGACCCGTCGTCGGTACAAAGATTAATACTGATTTTTGGTTAACGGTCGTTCCGTTTGTCATCTTATTTCTCCTTGTTTTAACTTTGCTTTCCTTATTTCGGTGTCGTCCAAAATAGGTATTGCAACACATCTGCAATTATGTACAATGATTCCATCATAACAATACCAATTATTAATTGTTTGGAGGTTATAAACATGTCCAGAAAAATGACTGCTACTCACCTTGACAATGCGAGAAATCTTATTAATAGCGGAAAACCTCTTTGTGAAACCGCTAAGATTATCGGCTTTAGTTCTGACAATCTTTCTAAGGTATTGAGAAAAACTGGATTCATTACCGATAGAAGGATTGGAAGAAAATCCAAAAACAGACTTAATTTTGACCCGCAACCAATTATTAAAGCTTATATTGATGGGGAAAGCGAGCTTTCCATATCTAAAAGGACTGGATTGGAAAGAATCGTTATTCGAAAAAGATTGGTTGAGGCTGGCGTCAAGATTCGTAATGGTAGCGAAGCTAATATTATTAGATTCAGCAAATCTTCTAATCAAGAGCTTAGAAATATTACTAAATTGGCAAGATTGGCACATACTAAAGAAAGCTATACAAAGAGTCTTAGGAAACTTGCAAATCTGAAAGTTAAGAGAATCGGACAAGGAGAAAAACAATTGATTGAGTCTCTTAGAAATATTAATCTTCCTATTCAAACACAAACCGCTTGCGGTATTTACAACATTGATATTACTGTTGGTACCGTCGCCGTGGAAGTCGTCTGCAATACCATTAGTGGTCAACATAGGAAAATCATTGGACAAAGACTTAAACAGCTCTCCGATAGTGGTTTCACTGTTATTTATGTTATCTTTAAAAGACTTAATCAATTCATCGCTCAAATCAATGACGTGGTCTGTACAATCGAGAAGTCCTATAGGTTGCCATCCTCTAATCGTAAGCACTTGGTGATTAGGTGTGGCTCTAATCGTTTTACCAGAATCCGTAATGAGCGTGGTCAATTCTCCTGTATACCAACGACGGAAACATTTTTCTATACCATAAGCGAGATTAATATTTGAATCCTCTGGAAGACAATTAAAATCCTCCCCTGCATTCGCCCTTCTTCCCGTGTGAATATCAACGATGGGGGGATTATTGAAACTGAATATCTTTCCATCTAATTCTTTATGCCTAGACCTTACTCTATGGTCGTGACTTGTTGACCACTTATAATATTGTATCCCAACTTCTTCATATCTTATTTGACGATACTTCGAAGTTAGGAGGCTTGTTTCTTGCTTGGCGAGAAATTTTGCTTTATTGTAGGAGACTTGATTCTCCGCTTGTATACGCTCGATAAGGGATTCAGCCCGAAACCCACCTTGGACATTTTTTTGCACAACTTCACGAAGTCGGAGTATTTGCTCATTTTGCCATTTCTTTATATAGATGCTCAAGTTTTCAGTGTATTCTTTAGCAAGCTTACCTTTAAGGTCTTCCCTTAAAGGTATCTCTTCAATCCTCATTGTTATTGGCTTTGTTGTATCGTGGAATTGATTATTTAACTTGTCTATAATCTTATTGAATGTTTGGACTATTTCGATTTTTATATCCTTGGCCTCTGCTCTTTTAAGGAGGTCATTAACCTTTTCAATCTTTGCGTTACTCTCGGCGTTCCCCTGTGCAATCGCAATTTTAATTTCTGTTGATATACTTTCAGCAGGTAGTTTAAAAGCTTTATCTTTCGCGCTGTATTTCGCTCCAATTTCTCGCAATAGTTTTGATATTTTTGCAGTAAACTTTCCTTTAAATTGTTTTCCGTCATAGAACACCACCCCTTTGCGCAATGCCTCCAACAAGGCATCCGTTTTAGCGTTCTTAAGTTCTTTGTCTCCTTGCAAAATCAAGAATATAGGCTCAAATATCGTTTTATACAATTCTCGATAGATGTCCTGTTGTAGCTCTTTGTGGTAAGAATCTTTGTCTATTAGTGGCTTTAGATATTTCATTAAATCATTTCTTCATTAAATCCATCGAAACCTTCAATCATATCGTCTAATTCTTTGATGGATTTATGTTTGTTTTCACCCTTAATCTTGCCAACTTTTTCAGCCCAACGCATAGCACGAGCCTTTCGGTTATTCATTCCATTATTCTTTGATTCTCTTTTTATTTTATAAGCAATCGCCGTGGCTTGTGCTTTTCCTTTTCCTTCTTTGATTAGCGTTTCAATGTTCTTTGATAGCGATTCATCGCTTGGGTCGTGTAATAGTGGCATATTAACCTTTAGGCGTAGTCTCTTTTGATTCTTTACTTGATTCTTCTTTTTTAATTTCTTCTTCCGTGTTACTATCTAACCCAGAGAAAACGGGAGTTGGATCTGCACCCTTTGAAACTTCCGTTCCCATCTCTAAAATCTCTTCCTGCTTTAATGCGGCAGTATACTCTTGTGGCGTCAAAATACCTTGAGAATATAACGTTGACAATCTATTAAACTTAGAATCTAAAACCTGTTGTTGCTCAATAGCCTTAAGTGTCCGCACAGGTTGCCATGATATTGACCAATCATCAGGCACAAACCCCCAAACTTTCTTCATAATTATTGGCAAGACTTCTTCAAGTGATTCTTCAGCTTGGTCACGCTGTGTCTCAACGATTGCCGCATAATTCTCTAAATCATCTTCGCCAGATGAAAATCCACTACTGGAAAGACCGAATATCTTTGACATGGGCATACGGACAGCAGCGGCCATACTTATACGTATTTGCTCCATTATTTCACTTAAACCGCCAAAACTTAACTGCTTTTGGATATAATCATCTTCTGTATCCATAACCAGAGCGTTCATGAAATTCTTTAAGAAATTTGCCATCTGGATACGCTTGGCAGTCTTTCCTTGGGCTAGATTAGACAATACTTGGGCATTAAAACCCTTTATCTTGTATAGGTCAACTTTGGCTTCGTCGAGAAATTCAAATATAACATTTTGATTCTTAAAATAAGAATTAAGCTCACGCAATACAGGCTCAACAATGCTCATACCCCAGCCTTGTAAACGTTGACGTGCCAATGAGGGCGCTTCGTCCGTTAATATCCTGCATACGCGGGATTGATGTATTTTAGCTATATTCATGCGGGTATTAGCATCGGCCTCACGTGTCGTGTAGTATCCTGTACCGGGATAATAGGCGAATGTTGCTTCGGGCGTATTCGGCACACCCTGCCAAAGCAATTCCCATCTATCAGCAACAATGAAGTTAAGTTTGCTGTCCTCATCAACTGAATCTATGCTAAATGGTGATTTGAAATCTTGGTCAACGTTAATAATCAGCCCAGCACCGCCAAAAAGCCTTCCCCATCTTAAGGCCGTCATAAGCTTGTTTTTAAGCTTTTGACGCTTAATCTCTTTATTCAAAGAGTCAATGTCTGTTGAATCCACTTCATCAGTCTTTATTTCAAAACCACCACGAAAAGCATCGTACACAGGTTGGTCTACAAGGGTTCTTAAAGGGCCATATAAGACATAGGCATAGGTAAGCATTACCCTTTGAAGAGAAACTAGATTGGCGGATACATTGCTCGCAAATTCGAAGGGTTCTGATAAGGGCGCTACACCGTTAGAACCATAACCGCCACCTTGACCCCAATCAAACACGCCAAACATCGGATTAGTTGTCGGCATATCGTTCTCTAGAGTTGTACCCTTTTTAATCTTTGCGTTTGTACGTGGTTTTCTTGTGGTCATTTGGATGCCTTTTGGCTTAATATTGCATTTAATTTGTTAATTTCTGTGTATTTCGGCTTCATATCTATTGGTACTTGATTCATTCCGATTCTAGTATTCAGCTCATCACGTTCGCGCAATCCGTTGTGGTGTGATATATGTTTTATAACCATTGGCATCTTGACAATCCTGTCTATGCCATTGTAAAGCGAATTAATCCAAATATCCGCCCCCCAAGTCGGTATTCTTTCAGGGAAAATATATCCTAAAGCTTCAAAGCCTTCCCTGCCAATTAACGGAAAGCAACAATAGTTACCAAGATGACTTAATCTATTCTGTCCTAAATGGTCTTCTATCCATCCTAAAACTATATTAGCTTCTTTTGTATATTCTTCAAGTATTTCCTTTCCTGCAATATCCCAACACGGCGTTTCAAATTCAGCATCATCATTACAAACTATAATCCACTTGCCATTTGATTGCTTGGCTAAATGTGTATAATAATCACGGCTAAAGTTTAACGACCTCGGCACTATGTGCATATTAACATCAACGTGAGCCTTACCGTCAAGGTAATTATTGTTCAAATAATCCTTAATAAAACCCTGCGTGTCCACGTCGTCATCATCAACGGCAATCAAAACCTCTGTCAAAGCTTTGTATCCCGTTGTATTATCAATAGATTCTAAAAGATTCTTTAAAAGGTTTGTCCTGTTTCGTGTTGGAAAGATAATCGAGAAATTCATTTTGACCATTTCCCCTTTTCTATTGGATAATTAAACTGATTCCAGTCTGGCAATTTCGCATCTTCGTATACTCTGCCCCACTTATTAACAAAATATTCCCAATCCTTCTTAAAATATTTATCTAGGTTTGATGAATGAAGCTCATCATGTCCGCCTTGGTCTAGCAATAATTCAGTATCAAAACAAGACTTAACCTCTCCGCCGTTTATCCAGCATCTTAAGGACATGTCAACGTCTACCCAAAAGCTTCGATAATTTTCGTCGAAGAATCCGCCTATAAATCCGAATGTTTCAATTCTTGCCATGCCCCAAGGTGAATATTGCTTGCCGAATACTTGCATCTGATTAATTTCATAACCTTCCGTTTTCTCTCTTAAAAGAAAATCCCCTATAAAAGGAGGATTAAATCTATCCACAAAATCAATCATTTTAATTAAACATGACTTCGTGGGATAAGCCCTATCTGACGACCAAACAAGATATTTCCCTTTAATATATTTATAGCTTAATGCCATCGCGCGTGCGTTTCCTGTCATGTCATCGGCAATGTTCTGACATTTATCGTATACTACACACGGAGAAGAAACTACAAGGTCAACTTCTACTTCGGGATTCAAGTCATGCCAAGCATTTATTACAGGCTGTGTTCTTTCTATACCTCGCCCTGCTGGCATGATTATACTAACAGTTTTCTTCATTTCTTCATGGCCTCCGCAATCCTCTGAGATTGTTCTTCAATTATATTTCTAAATTCCTGCGTCTTCATATAATCGAAGTTTGTCTTTCTGTCGGTGTTCCATCTATCATTTTCGGGTTGGTCAACTTCGCTTGTGTAACGATTAATAATTAGGCCATCTGTAAATCGTGTTAGTCTTATATCGTGTTTAAACCATAGAACACGCTCAACACATAGCGTCCAAGCATCGGTGAAACTTAACGGGAAGTCTTTCACAGCATCTATTAAAGCCTTTGACCACGCGGGGGCCTCATCAATGATGTGTAAATCTTCGGAGTAAAAAGGATTGTAAGAAACATCAAATTTTTCGTGGCTGAAGTTTGGTCTTGTAATCGGCGGGTGGGGTCTTTGATGTATGATGAAATAATCGCCAGCGTCTTTGACGCAATCGTCCATCTTAATATCCCAATCTTTCTCGACGGTAAAATCATCAGCCATTGCAACAATAATCTTTGTCTCATTCGATACAAACTTTAAAAGGCTGTTGTATCCTTTATGAATATCAATATAACCACGTCCTCTTTTGCCGAATATTTGCTTCATCTTGAAGGGATATTTCTCCCATGCTGAACCGTATATTCTATGATATAAATCGTGTGCGTGTTCGTCGTCGTCGTCATACTTAATCAGGACTTCAATATCATTGATTTCTCTTGTGTTCTCTTTCAATGTATCTAATAAAATCGGCAATCTATGGTTTTTGTTTCCTTGTACTCTGCTTGTAACAATAATTGACTTTTTCAAAGATTTTTCCTTTCTTATAGTACGTCGTATATTGAAACACTGCCTTTGATATATGATGACAAACTATAGCGCGCTGCGTCACACGAATGATTCGACTTGTCTAATGGTATGGGTAAAATCTCCTGTGTTATCCTATCACGCTTAAACCTATAATTCTGAAAGTCCTCAATCGTTCCCTTGCATCTTGAATGTATATAAATCTTGCCAAATGACCTTAAAAAATTTATACCTTCCTCTACGGAACCAGCATGCTTCTCTGCTCCTTCAATATTAAAACCCCTATTTGACAAAAAGCTTATAGTATCAGGTCTTGATGAATCTGCCTTTATCGAGAATCCTCGACGGACTGCTGGCAATGAATTAAGGGCGTTTGGCAATTCTTCAATCTCAACGCCGTGACCGTAAAAATCATGTTCAATATAAAGATTCTTATCTCTTATAAAACATTGGACTATTGCCGTCGGGTCAACTGAAAATCCAAAGTCCATGCCTATATAATACTGTTGGTTGTCACCGGGATAATCAAAATCAATTATCTCTATTTTGTCCTTAAAAATTACATCTTCGGCGTAGTTCTTGTATTGTCCTTCCCATATCCAAAGAAATTTATCATAATCCGTTTTCTTGCACCATTCCATCCGCTTACGCAAGACTTCTGGAAACCACGGATTATCACGCCAATTCATTTCTACAACAACGCTGTCGCTAGGGTCTACCTCTTCAACGAATGTTTTGTTACAAGGACTTTCTCTTGTTTCGGGATTGAAGCTTACCCAAAGCTCACTATTTGGCGTTCTTACTGTTGGGTCTAATACTTCGATTGAATCTTGGCTAATCCCTTCAGCTTCTTCTATCCATGCAACATTAATACCTTTTATTGACTTTATTTCGTTATAGTTATTTCTTAGCCCAGCGAATATATATTCGCATCCCGTCGAGCTTTTTATATATCTATCAGTTATCTTGAATCTACTACTTAAATTTATGTCATGCTCTACGGAAAGAAGTTCTATTGTGTCAACTATTGTTTTGTGTACTGATTCTCTTAATGAGTTTTGAAGCTCTCGGCAACAAAGAAACCTTAGACCTTTTTCTGTTAAGCTTCTTTTTATTGATAGCCTAGCAAAGCTTTCAGATTTTGCGCTTCCGCGTCCGCCCTTTGCTACTTTATATCTAGCACTTTTCTTTACTATTGGGTAAAACTTACTAGGATAAGTTATCAGTAAGTTTGACATTATCTTTGCTTAATTTAATTGCTGATTCTGGCGAGTCAACGAACACTTCTACTAATTGAGTTATACCTATATTGCTTCCGTCGGCATTTCCTATTTCGGATTTATCAGTTAATAACTTTTGATTTCTAGCTAGATTTTCAAGGGCTTTATTCGCTCCTGCCGAATCAAATTCCCAAATACCTTCTCCATTCTCGTCGAGCTTTTGCTTCATGCACTTTTCTTCATGGTCAAAAACCATAACTGGCTTTCTTTGTAGACATCTTTCTGCGACTTCTTTCATCGACGACAAAACATAATCTGCGGTAATCAAAGTTCTTTTTGCTCGATATTCCATCTGCTTTTCAATAGCTTCTTGAATTTCAGGTTTTTTAAGGTTTTCATGACCAATAGATCCGGCAGTATCTTCTGAATACCCCGCACGTATAGCAGCTTGTGTTCCGTTTAAATCTTTAAGATATTCGATAACGAATAATGCTTGTTTCGGTGTAAGCTTTTGAGGGACAATCCTTTTATTTTCTTTCATAAAATTCCTTTGGCTATCTTAGCATGTATTAAAAATATAACATATAAATACAATAGTGTCAATACCATTCTACTATAGCCAAAGCAACCATAATTACAATACATAATAAAATTAATAATTCATATATTATCATTTTCTACTCCATAGGGCAATACGGGCAATTAGAATAAGTGTCTGCTTTGTCGTTGTTATCTTTAATTCTTTTCATAGTGTCATTGTATTTCTGTTGTACGGCCTCATCTTGCATAGCGGACACCTCTTGACTTGTATTGTCAAAGCCCGCGTGCGTATCCGCATTGACTCTATTGGTCTGAATAGCAATCGCCAATAAGAATACCGTCATAATTCGGCATAACATAATACATCCCTCCACCTTGTTCTTTAATTATCATAAACTTTGTATTAGATTGTCTTGATTGATTTTCCTTTATATGTTTAAACTCTTTAGCCTCTTGTATTGTCCTAAATCGTTTCATATCCGAGCAATCTATTTCCTCGACGTACCTAACAGGTTCAACGGCTATAAGCATGTCTATACCTCCCCCCACATTCTTATTTTCAACTATCAAGGAATCATTGACAGTTCATTATTTATGTTTATTAATCAATTTATAAAGAGTTAAGCAATCTTTCTCAATTTCGGTAGCATCCCATCCCCATTTATTGAACATAAGATTGAATAAATTTCTGAATAATTTATCGTTTTTATATAACCATTCGCAGTCGTATTTATGTTCCATCTATTCCCCCTATGGACAGGCTTTCATTTTTCACCTTCCAGATGTTTGATGATTGCTTTGGCAATATAAACATATAGAGGTGTTATTGGGTATATTATTCTCTCCCATCTCTTTCCTGCCTTCTGTACTATCTTTGATAAAATTTCCTCGCTAATCCTCTCCTTCGGCAGATTTACTGGAAGTTCAGATATTTCTCTAATAGCTAAGTTTTTACCTGTCTGAGTTAGATTATCAGCATATGTTCCACCAAAGGGTTCTTCTATTTTTGGTAACTCACAAACATCTTTTACAGTTAAAACTTTTGGCTCGGGCATATTAGTCCTTTTTTATATTCATAATATAATTTAAATATCAACCGGTATATTATTTTAATCTGCTACTTTCCTAGTTAAATCACTCATATAATCATATTCAAGAGCCCTATCAATTTCCCAAATACCTGGCTCAAGCGTAATATTGTCATGACGTTCTTTAACTGCACAATAAACATCCGTCGGAACATCATTCTTAAGCCA
>JGI26470J50227_1000216_pt1 | contig 26477 bp, 42 predicted proteins | sample FreactTroBogLake_FD_50227 | JGI IMG/M metagenome (IMG submission 50227)
GCTCCAATTTTGGATAAACGTGGCATTAGTCAGTCCTTATGCGAACTTGGTTACAGAAGCTAATACAGTGTATGTTGCGGATGCTGTTTTAATGATTACATATGTGTATGAGTCAATACCACTTGCATTACCGCTTGTTGGCGCTGTACCACCTTGCCACTTAGGAGTAACTGATGTTCCGTCAATAGTTACTGCTGAGTTATAGTAAGCAGTAGAACCTTGAGTTGCTAACATGGTGCATGAGATAGAGTCACCTACAGACATTGCTGTATTTAACGATGTGCCAGAGCTAAACGCAAAGTTAACTGTCCAGTTATTAGCAGCATTAGATGTATAGTACTGAACAGCGCCAGAGTTAACATAGAAATTTGTTGTAGAGCTTGGAGCTGCCGCAACGATGTTAGCTGGTTCGGCAATGTTTAACACCTTAATTGCTTCAGAAGATGTTGAGCCGTTAAATGTTTGGGTTGCTGTCCAAGTTTGTGCTGTGTTAAATAGTGCAATATTAGCGCCAGCTAATGTTGTTGCACCTGTACCACCTGAAGCAATTGGCAATGTGCCAGTTGTCAGTGCTGAAGTAGATGTTGCATAAACAGCACCACCAGAGGTGAACGATGTTAAACCAGTACCACCATTAGTTGTGGCCAATGTGCCAGCGAGGGTAATTGCGCCGCTAGTTGCTGTACTAGGAGTAAAGCCTGTCGTACCAGCTGAGAAGGTAGTTACTGGGGCGGCTGTTGCAGCGTTTGCCAACAAAGTAACAACACCAGAGTTGTTCTTATAGTAGAGCTTACCGTCAGTAATGTTAATCGCCAACTCACCGTTGACGAGGTTTGTATTTACAGGAACCGCAGAGGCAGTCGTGCTGTAGTAAAGAGAAATTGGGGTGTAGCCTGTAGCTGCCATTTAGAATGTTCCTCCGGATATACCGACGTATTTTGTTGCTGTTATAGTTGTGCCGGTTATTGCGGCTGGTGTTGTTCCACCAATCGCTGGTGGGCTAGATAAATCTAAAGTACCACCAAGTGTTAAACTTCCGCTTGATGTTACTGTTCCTGTTAATGTAAGGCCGTTTACTGTACCTGTACCAGATACGCTTGTTACTGTACCCTGTGGGTTTGATGCTGTTGTTATGGCAGTGACACGACCATAAGTGTCCACCGTTACAACTGGGATCAATAAACTAGAACCGGTGGTTCCTGCAGTAACAATACCGCTTGTTAGGTTAATTGTTGGTACTGCTGATGTACCTGCTACAGTTAATGTAGATGATGTAATCGATGTTACAGTGCCAGAACCTTTGTTATTAAATGTAGTCCAATCTGCCGCAGATAACGCACCACGATTTGTTGCTGATGCTGTTGGTACGTTTAATGTAATAACAGGAGTTGTTGTTCCATTTGCAACTGTAGAACTTAAGTCAGTTCCTGATGTGCCTAAAGTTAGTGCAGCAACAGAGGTTACAGTGCCTTGCGGGTTTGATGCAGTGGTTACGCTGGTTACTTGACCTTGAGCGTTAGTAGTAATAACTGGGATCAGTGTAGCAGAACCGTAAGTTCCTGCAGTACCAATATTGGCAATACTAAACTGTGTGCCAGTTAGAGATAAGCCTGTACCAGCTGTGTATGTGCCTGCACCTGAGAACTGAACCCAAGTAACTGGAGTTGTGCCTAATGTACCACCCGGATCCACTGTGCACACCCAACCAGTGTCGCCGTTAATTGTGCCCTGTTCAACCCATACATAAGCTGAAACTAATTGGTTCCATGTGTTTGCGTCTGTAGTACGAGTCCATGCGCCAGAGCCAGATAAGTAAATGCCATTCTGTGACGAAGTGCTTTGATTTTTAACCAATACACGACTAGATGATGTTGTAACACCATCGATTGTTTGTTCACCAGATAGTGTAATGTTGGTTGTAGTGGCACACAACACTGGAGTTTTGGCGCTTAAACCTTGAGCAATATTGTCAACGTACTGTTTAGTGGTAAGTTGTAATGCGGACACTGGATCTTGTGTTACAGTAACGCTTGTCAAACCACCTAATGTAAGGCTTGTTGCACCTAGTGCTACGTTTGTTGTTCCAAGTGTTAACGAGCTGTTTGTTAACTGAGCGTTACTAATTGTTCCACTTAAAGCGCTAGTCGGGATAGTTGCACTGGCAGTCATTGCGCTAGTGCCGTTACCGTACACATAACCGGTTAAGCTAGTTGCGCCAGTACCGCCGTGAGATGCGTTAACTGTACCAGCCAATGTAATTGTTCCACCGGATGTAATTGGGCCGCCAGAGGTTGTTAAGCCCGTAGTTCCACCAACTACATCAACGCTAGTAACGGTGCCAACACCGGCAACATCAATCCAGTGTGTATTATAATTTGTACCGTCTACTTTAGCTAGAACTTGATTTGTATTACCCCCGGGGGCAACACCCGGGCCAACTGGGCCCTGAGCACCTTGTGCGCCTGCAGCTCCTGCTGCACCCATCGGAATGCCAAAATTTAAAATTGCAGCGGAAGATGTTCCGCTGTTTGTTACTGTTGCATAGCTACCAGCAGACAGTGTGTTTGTTGTGCCAACAGTTACCGATGCTGCTGCGCCTGCAGTTCCTTGCGGACCCTGCGGGCCCGTTGCACCTGTGGCTCCGGTGGCACCTGTGGCTCCGGTAGCACCTTGTGGGCCAACTACAGAACCAGCGTCAGTATTGTAACCAAGTGAATTGGTTAAAATTAAATGACCTGAGCCGTTAATTGCCGCAGATACATAACCCGGAATCGGGCCAGCTGAAGACTGTGTGCCGTCAGAATAAAAGAATATTAAATTGTTACCAACAAAACTAACTGAGGTAATAAGTTTACCGGGAGAGATTGCATTTGCAATCTGTGATACTTGAGCTTGTTTTGTAATACCACTTTGAACGACAACAGTCAACTCATTACCGGTAATGGTAGATGCTACTGGTAGTTGCGATATACTTTGATCGGCCATGGTCTTATATAATTATGTCGCCAGAATCGCCGGCGGTTGTTGACTTGTTTTTATCCTGCGTAATAAAGATTGAATTACGTCCCGGATTAGTTGGTTTTCTTGTCCCATTTACTGGACTGTCAATTGGTCCAGCTGGTGCTGTTCCTGTGACTACTTGTTGTCCGTTTACTGGGCCCGTTGCCACAGATACATCTGGACGGGGAAAACGCAATGCAATATTTTCTGTTTGACGTGCTGGAAGGCGCCAAGGATCAAAGTTATCCGAGTCTTCTTTACATACACGCATGCCCGGAAAATTAGGGTCGGGCATTAAATCGACATAAGCAAACTTCCTGCTGCAGCGATCACAGATCGCTACAGACAGGACCGAATTGCCAGTTGTGTCAATGTAGACGGACATTTACTGCCTTAAGCCGTTTGGCCGTCGTTCTTGATTAGCTTACCGGTAATAATCGCACCAGCTGCAATTGTTCCAGTGTTTGTTACTAACTGCCATTGAATGTCAGTTTTTTGTTGATAAGCAAACGGATCTGTTGGGCGAGTAATTGTGTAAATAGACACAAACGGTTGTTGCAATGCTACAATCTTAACACCATTGGTATTATTAATTGTTTGTACTTTGTAAGTAACAATTGTAGAACCAGTATAGCTGTTAGATGTGTTAACTTCTACTTGATCTAAATAAAAAGTATAGCCAGCGGGAACAGTATAGATAGTGCTTTGTGATTTACCAATACCAATGTTAATTTGGGAAACAATGTTGCTGCTTTGTTTTAATGTAATAGTACCCACGTTAGTAGTTTGACCAGTACCAGCAGATACCATAATCGTGCTGTTAACACGGAAATAACTATTAACTGTTGTTACACCAGTTGTACCATTCAAAAATAATGTTTCTGAAATTGGGTTAAAGTTTGAATCTAAACCACTAATTAATATAGAAGCTAATGTATCATCAGAAGCCGATGAACTGGCTAATGTTAAAGTTGAAGCTGATGTAATATATGTATAAGTAGTTGCGTTTTCCCAAATTGGAATAGATGTAGTAGTAATAGAAGGCTGATATCCAAAAATACTAACGGTTTGATGACCGGCAATTTGGTTACGAGCTACTTGAAGATCAAATGGCTCGTAAGCGCCTTGAACGGTTACGGAATGTGGAGGAGATGGGTTTTGCTGTAAATTTGTGACTAGTGCCATAATTAATTTCCTTTAATGTTAAGTAGGGGGCCTATGCCCCCTAGGCAATTAATTAAGAGTTGGTGTAGCCAGAACCGTAAGCAGTAATAGAACCGTCAACGTTACGTGCAGTGTAATCCATAGAGAATGTACCACCCAAAGTACCGGTGTTAGCAGAAATAGTAGCTGCAGAGAATGTCAATGTGGCATCCAAAGTACCAATATTTTCGATAATAGTTGCAACTGCTGCAGTAGCTGTGAACACACCAGCAATACGGCCGCCAGCTGCTGTTGGGGTGATTGTAGCAATAGCTGTAGTTGTCAAAGAACCATCAACTGGGCTAGTTTGAACGATAGATACAGTGATCACGCCACCAGTTAAGCCAGTAGCTGCTTGGTCTTGATAAAGGGTGATACCTTCGATGATAGAACCGGCTGGCAATACAAATGGAGTTACTGTTGTTTGGCCTACATCAGCAGTTGTCAAAACTGTGGCGCCAGAAGTTGTGCCAGAGATTGGGTTGGTGATATAGCTTTGTTGGCTTAAACGGGCTGCGCCAGTGTTATCTGGGGCGATTGTGCCGTTGTTTGTTGGGTTGTTACGCTTAAATACACGAATGGGGGTTGTAAATGTGCTTGACATTTGAATTTCCTTATCTTAGTGGGTATCCCAAGCTGTCTCTAAGTCGTCTTACCGGGAAGTGTCGGCAGTCAGAATGGGATGATCTTCCTATAACTAATCATACAAAACAGGGGCTAAAAGCGCCCTAAAAAACAAAAAAGCCACCTTGTGGGTGGCTTTTTTGTTGCTGCAGTTGGTTTGGATTACAAACCGGGTGTACCAAAAATGTTACGAGCATCGTGCCAGCCTGTAGCGTAACGCTCAGTGGCCTTGTAACGCATGGAGTCAGTCTCAAAATCGCCTTCCATGGATTTCTCCATTGGACGACGCATAACGAGCATGAGACCGTTTTCAGCATCAGTCTGAACCCACCAAGCCTTAGAAGAGCTCAAACGTGTAACCACGTGTGTACCCTTAGGCAACATGCCTGTAGACTTAATTGGGTTGAGATCGTTGTCAGCTGTACCAGAACGCAATACGGATTTCAAGATAACTTCAGCTTGGAATTCGAGTGCAGGTGGAACAACTAACTGCTCTGCCTTCAGGCGGATACGCTTACCGTTGTTGTCGATAGCGCTACGGATTTGAATCAACATCTGTTCAACAGAAGTTTGGCTCAAAGAAGCAGCTGTAGACAACTGGTTAGAGTAAGAAGCGCCGTTGGCGATTGGGTGAGCGGTGTTGATCAATGTCACGCCGTCGCCGCCTACGTAACCTGCTGTGAACGCAAAGTTCAACAAGTTAGCGCAGAGGGTTTCTTTAGTTTCAATCATTGACTGAGCTAAGTGCTTAGCAAATGTTGAACCGATACGGATGTGATCGCCGTCTTCCATCAAAACTTTGGTCAAGGCGTATGCCAAGCCATAAATTTGGTAGATGAAGCGGGTGATGTACAAAGTACCACCTTGATCGTAGCTAACTGGAGTGCCGTCAGGCATCGCAGGAGCTGCGTTCATACCGAAGAGCATTACTTCTTCATGGTAGTTACGTGGAATACCTTGGATCTGCTCTACAAATCCTTTCCACTCGTCTGCACGTTGTTCATATACACCATCAAAGACTTCGTTGATAATCGGCTCGACTACCGCACGAAAGTCGGTACTACGCATTGGGGTTGCCATTGCTTATCCTTTCGTTATTAGAGTGAAGCCTTAGGCGCTACGAATGAATCGTTGGCGATTTGGACTTGGACAATTGTGTAAGCGTCGCCCCACTGGTTTGTAGAACCAGCTGGGTAAGCCACTTCACGGCCTAAACCTACAACACGTACTTGGCCTTGAACGCCAGTAGCTGCAGGAGATGCTGCAAGAGCTGCTTGTGAGAAACCAGCACCGCCGTTACCGATGGAATAACCAACGGCTGGAGTGTTAGTTGCATCAAAGTCGTATTGACGACCAAGAGAAGCAGAAGTTGCTGAACCGTTGATTTGAGCTTCATAAACGATTGACGGATCTTGGAAGATCCAGAAAATGATTTGTGTAGAAGCATCTAAAGTAGTCTTAGAAGCCCACTTAGCTACGGAACGACGACCTTGGGAATCAGTGAACTCCACGCCATCAAAAACACCGTATAAAGGTGCTGTTGCAGCAGCAGTTGCGCCGATAGTTAACTGGCCTGAAATGTTTAAGCCTACTGGTTGATACTGGTAAAATGCTTGGCCAGAAGTCAACAAGTACGGAGCGCTGTAACCGGTTGCAGGATTGAAAGTGTTTGTACCAACGAATGGTACAGCACGGTCAAGACCGCTTGGGTGAAACGCTGGCTTCAGACCAAAGGGTTGGTATACTGTAGACATAGTCTATTGTTTCCTTTGTTTTTATTGAAGTATGTTATTAAAAGCGAATATTACTATTTGCCTTGGCGGCTTCCTTTTCCATTTCCAAAACACCACCTTCAAGAATTGATCGCCCACCTTTACCCTCTTGTGCAGTGTTGCGCACAGCGGCGGTAATGTTACGTTGGTGTTCTAACGGATCCTCCAAATGGAGCATACGCATCACTTCTTGATAGATTTCCTCTGGTAACTTAAAGAGAACCATTTCGTTACAACTAACACAGCCTTCAAACTTGCCCGAGCTCATCTTGCCTAGATTTTCAAAGCCTTTTCCTAATTCCGAGGCTTTCACTGGCTCATATCCCAATGCTAATCGTTTGTCGATACTGTCATAATTATTTGTGGTGGATAACCAGCACAAATGGAACCCGGGGATAGCATCTTTAGGCAAATCCGGCAGAGCTGAGTTCTGCCACCGATCTCGGAACGCTTCGATACGTTCCCGGTTTGATAAGTCTTCGGAAGACTCTCCACGAGCTTTTACTTCTGCAACTCGATCCGCCATGCGGTCATCTAAGTCACGTTTGTTTCTTGAATTTGTAGCCATTTTTATTTATCCTTAATCTTGTATGCGATTTTGTCTGTCAAATTGAGCGTATGCTTTAATCATCTTTGCTCGTTTAGCTGGGTCGTCCCATGCTCCGGCATCTTTAATTGCATCCACTCGTGCTTTGCTCAGGGTGATGGTTCCCGCAGATTTAACTCCGGGGTTTGCTGTCCGGCTAGAGGCTGTTGGGCCTCCTCTGCGTTGTTGCTTCTCACCTTTTTGCGCATACCGATGGGGTAAACGTGCTTTCAATCGGCTATTTAGCTCATCCCAATATTCTGGGTCAGCTGGATCCCAATCTTCAGCGGCTAACTCTTGGTCGATCACTTTGGCAATCTTACTATCTGTATCTCTTGCCTGCGGATCAAACCACTTGTTATCCTTTAACCATTTTGTAGCATTACGTTGTACATCGTTAGATACCGGTGTAGGAACGTTTTGCTTTGGTCGTTTTGCTTCTTCTAATTGTTGCTTCTTATAGGCCTGAATCTGTGCCAAGCGAGTTTTTGCTTCTTGTAACTGCTCCAAGTATTCAACTTGAGAGGCCGCATCTTGATTCTGTGACGCTTGCAACAACTTCATTTTAGCGTACTCTACTCGAGTCGCTTCATCTTCCAAGGCTTTGTCAACTTGTGCGAATTGGAAAGTTGCTGCGGTATTTTCTACCTGTGCCAACCTGCGAGCCAATTCTTCGTTATTACGCTGAAGTGCCTTGATTTTATTTTGAGCGGAAAGATCTCGTTGCTTCTTAAGCTCTTTCTTTAACTTACGCTCTTCACGGCGGGCTTCACGAATCTTTTCACGCTCTTCGTCAGTGTCGCCATCGTTTTCTTCATCGTCATGATCATCAGACTCTTCATCATCGTCATTTCGATCTTGGGATGTTTCAACTTTTTTAGTACTTTCTTCTTCGGATTCAATCTCCTCTGGGAGATCTACCTTAGCAAGAACACTACCGTCCTTTTGTTCCTTAATAGGAACATCCTTTTCATTTTCTGCCATACTTTTCTTTCAAAAGTGAATTAATCCACGAACGCTTTCATTTTTTGTGCATGTTCGAATGAACGAATCTTAGAGATAACTTCACGAGCTTGCAGGGTAATAAACACTACAGGTGCTCCATCATCATCTGGCTGCACTACGAAACGGTCACCGCCGTACTTGATTGTGCGAACTAAATCGCCAACTTGACACCAAGGACCTTCGATCCATGTTTCCAAGTTATCGGTGTTTTTGTATGCTATGGGGCCGATTGATCGTACCTTAGCTACTGTCTCGTTAAATCTTAACGTTTGTTTGGTCTCATCAACTAAGATGATTCCACCCTTGCTGGTTGTTTTTTCTCGGCGTAACTGCACCAATACTCGATCTCCAACAACATCGACGCCGGGATCTATATCCGGAAAGCATTCCTGCTCCGAACGTAAATCGGGTTCGTCTTTCGACTTTACATCAAACAATTTACATTGCTCCTTAAGCCATACGGCTTGTTAACCCATGTATTTGTTTTTCTTCTTAATGTTTTCTTTTTTAGTTAACACTTGAAGATTCCAAGGAACATGTAACCCTGAAACATTTGAGCCCTTAAAAGGAACAATATGATCGACATCATATTTACCCCCTAATTGCTTTTCCATTAATTTTGCTAATTTATAAAAACCTTCTATTTCAAGAAAATGTTCTTTTGTTAGCCATTTTGGTGTTGCTTTAAGCTGTTCTGCACGTCTTTTTGCATGTGTTGCAGCTCGTTTATCTGGATTGTTTTCTCTCCAAATTTTTGCACTAAAATTATGTTCTACTGCATTTGCTCTTTGGTATTCAGTTTTGCAAACTTTGCAATACGCTTGAAAACCGTCTTTTTCACGCTTTGCTTTGTGAAATTGACTAAAATCTTTTTCAATTGAACATTTAGCGCAAGTCTTCATCGTCTTCAGAAAGAATCTGATTAATAATATTGAGGGAAGTAAGTACTCCCTCACGTTTACCCACAAGTCTTTGATAAGCATCAAAACTGTGGATATTAACTCCAGACGAAATCGCCTCGGTTAATTCTTTGTCAGCGCTTTTCAAGCGCTCAATTAATTCAGAAATTAAATCCTTCATATTTCTAAATATACAGACGGATTGAAAAATCCGCCCCAAATTTTAATAAAAGTTACCGCCGCCAATATCTTTAAGATTTTTGTCCGGACCTACTTTGCTGGACTTAGCCATTTTATTGCCATTTAATACGGCGTTGTTGGCACGCTTGCTACCTGATGCGCCTTTTTCTACTTTTTGATCTGGGCCGCCAGCGTAGCCGGGAGTGCCAGTCATTTTGTATGACTTGCGAAAGCCTAATTCATCACTCATTTGGTGTTCCTTGTTCTGGTTGTGGTGCTGCTTGTTGTTCTAGTGCTTGTTGATGCTGTTGACCAGCTTGTACCATGTCCTGCTGGTGTTGCTGGTTTGCTTGCATCAGTTGCTGCTCGTGCTGCTGCTGAGCTTGTCCGGCCGCTTGTTGCGCCTGAGCTGCTTGAGCAACTCTTTGCGCTTGTTGGTCGAATGCTTGCTGCTCAATTGCCAGACCATGCTGGCGGATGTCTTGGTTGGCGGCATTAATAGCCTCAATGGCGGACATATTCTGATCATGCTCAACTTGGGACTGGAATTGATCCATTTGAGCCCCTGCGTTGATTTGTGCTACACGTTCTCTTGCTGCATTGTTGATGTTGGCCATTGCAATGTCTGTAGCGTTGCGTTGGTTATCAATGTTAGTCTGAGTTGTGTACTTAGCTTGAAGTTCTTGAACTTTTTGCTGTAATTCTGCCACTTTGATCTGGTAATCTTGCTGAGCTTTGCCCAATTCTTGTTGAATCTTGGTCTGGAACTCTTGAGATTTACGTTGAGTTTCAGCCATCTGAGTTTTAAGCAATACTTGAGCTGTTGGATCAGCATTAAGAGCATTTTGTTGCTGAGCTTGTTGCATTTGCTGTACTTTTTGCACCAATTGCTGAACGGCAGGCATAATACTTGCAAAAGTTTGAGCAGATTCTTGTGATACGATTTGAGAGGCAAACGATAACGCTTGTTGAGCTTCCAAATCGAGTGGTTTTTCTTCATGCAACTTAAATGCGTCTTCGCCGCCGGCAGCTTGGGCCACAGTAGCACGCATAGACTGCAAATAGTGCAACGTCAAGTGTTGTTTAATGTGTTCTAAAGCGTGCGGAGAAAATGTTGGGCCAATCATTGGGCTACCGCCGTAGTTTGGATCCTGAGCGTAGGCTAAATGCACCTTAATATGGCTTAGATGATCTTGATCAGGGTAAGCTGCTGCTGGTCGCCCCATTGACATCGAGACGTTTTCCAGAACAGGATTCGATTCTTTGACTCCATCTGGATTAGGTAGCACCTCATTAATTGCTGGAACCCTTAATTGCTTCAAAATACGGTTGTAAACAGCGTGCAGGTCAAACATGCCCGGAGGCGCTTGGTGCGCCATCTGTAAAACAGCTTGAGCTTGTGCTAAACGTTGTGTTTCAGAGAAAATGTTAGGGTCTGAAACTGGACGAACGTCATTATTGTCAGCAAAATAACGAACTTCTACTTCTGTGCCGGACTCATTGTCCATTTCTTCCAAGTACCAGTGGTTGATACGGGAAAGAATTGCCAAAGATTTGGCTTGTGAACGATGCAAACGTGCATGAATGCTTGAGAATACCTTAGCACCTTGCTCAATCAATGCCTGTGTTGTTCCAACTGGTGCGTTAGCGTTAACATCACCAATTTTTTCTTCAGAAGTAGTTACAACACCTTTAGCTGCAGCAGTTAACCAACCTAACAAATTGAATAAAACGCTAGAAGGCTGGTTAAATGGCAATGGCATTGCCAATTTACGGACATCATCAACGCCCGGGGCGCCTTCAATCTCAATTACTTGTGTTGGCTCAATTCTGTCTGACTGCCCACCAATGCGTCCACCCTTGAGCTTAAGCATTGTCTGGCTGTTGTTGATATGAGCAGCGTCAAGCAAAGCACGAAGAGCACCGGTAAGAGCAGCAGAAAGACCACCAATGAGATGAGGTAGTCCAATAGCGTAAGCTCCACGCCAAGGAATGAACTTGAATTCAACGTACCAATCCAGTTTTGTAAGTTTCTCATCTCCGGCAGCCCAGTTACGATACAAAGCCAAGACTTTTCCGCTTGACTCGTCAATTGTTAAGATATAAGGGGCACGTTTGCCCTCAGTTTCATTGTCATCGTCTAAACGCTCGTAGCAAGTAATCTCATAAATGCGACGTACGCCGTCAATATTGGTGGAAGGTTGGGACTTACCTTCAATTTTGTTGTTCGCTTTTTGCGAACGGGTCATTTCATCTTCACCGATATCAGATACTAGTGACACGTTTTCTAAATCACGGTAAATGCCTTGCTCAATGCGCTGTAAGTAGATGTCTTCAGTGATGTCTTGGACTTCAGTTGCACGCTGCGAGGTGTAGAAATTGGTTGTTGCGTATGGAAGAAGGACGTTGTCGATTGGGATCCACTCACAAATTGGACGTTTTTGCTCACCGTCAAAACGCCACTTGAGGTATTGTGAACCTCCAAGTGGTAACTGAGTAAGCAACTGTTCCATCTCGTCACGGTATTCAGGAACCTGTTCAGTTAACTGCCAGTTCATGAACTCAGCTTTGTCGTCAGCAACCTTTAAACGGTTACGATCAGCTTCACCTTTGATTTCAGACTTAACGATGCCCTCTGGTGGCAACAATTCTTTTGAGCTTGATGCAGCAAAGTCAACGCATGACTCGGCCATAACCGGGTGAACTACTTTAGATGCGCCATCAAATGTTGCACCGCCGGGGGCGTCTTTGCCAAGGCCGGTTCTACGCAGGCCATCTTCATACTGTTTGTCACGCTCTTTACGGGCTTCACGGTCAATATCGATGTATTCCAGATACTGATCTGCCAACATGTCAAGCAAGTCTTCATCAAACTCTTCAGCCAAGTTAACATAAAACTCTGGGTTTTGGTTTGGTGACTTGGTTTGTTTGTAGTTAACAACAACAGAGCCGTCATCTAATTCAATCAGATCTTCTTCTGTAGAATCATCATCGTCATCTAAACCCAAAGCATCGTCAAGCTCATCAATATCTTGATCTTGATCTTCACCTTGTTTAATTTTTTCGTCGGTGTCTAACCCCGGAAGGTTTTTACCGTTTTGCAATGGGATTGTTGGAAGTGCCATAGATTATTTATTAAAAAACTTTTTGATTGGTTTTACTGCAGGCAATAGGCCCAACGCTAAACCAGCTGTTGACATTCCAGCGCCCAAGTAGTTTTTGTTTTTTAAGTTTCTGTAAGTGTTTGGAACTTGATCCGCAACTGAAAGTACACCAGATACTGGATTTGCCATTCTTGCTGCGTCGTAAATTAATTCATCACCAGATTGTGGGCCACCAAAAATTCTATCTGTTGCCATTTGACCTAAAAACGGTGCAACTGCGCCTTTAACATAATCTGTAAAAGGTTGTTCAGAAGACATAAATGGTGTTGCTTGCATTGTTGCTTCTGGGTTGTGTTGTGGTTTGTAATCTGTTCCCAAAACGCCATGGCCGCCTTCAGCGTAGCCTTGAACCATCATGTCGGCACGCATTTGTTTTGGGTTAGTACTGCCTCCCTGAGCAAAGCCCGTGTCAGGACCCAAATCCATTTGTTCTGCTATGCCGGGTGTGCGGTTGCGAATCTCTGTAGGAGAAGCCATGACCGATGTACGTGACTGGCCAGAGTCAATTGCACTCTGTCTCCAGTCTGCTAAATTAGCAGCTTCTTGTTTTGTTGGCCGTGCGCCGGTAGATGCTGGGCGCTCACCAAAGATTGCAGCGCCTTTGCCGGTGTAATTGTGGCCAGCTACGTTAAGGTTTGCAATTGCCGCATTGATTTCGTCTTCTGTTGGCTCATGGCCAAGGGCAGAGCGCAATGTGGAGCGAATGTTTGCCGGTAATTTTGCCGCTTCAATACCAGCAGACATGTGCGCCAAGTAATCGGCAGATGGGGTTGTTGATTGTGTTGGGTAGTCGCCCGGTGCTACGTCGGCAATCTCGCCATAAATGCCTTTGTTTTCCAAGTGGGCTTTGTTTTGAATCAAATCGTCAATGCTAGTAGAAAACGGCTTTTGACGTGTACGACTTGGTGCACGTCCTGTCATTGCCTCTGTAAGGAAGGGATCACGTGATTCGAATGCTTTTACATCTGGTGCATAAAGTCCTTCACGTGCCCTAAAGTTTGCTGGTGTGCTACCAAATGGGTCAACGTTGTAGCCCGCAGCCTCTTCAGGGGCAAGCATGCGTTTGCTTGGATCAACGTTGTGGATTGGCTGGTATGCACGTCCAGATGAGTCAACCATCATGTTTTGAGCTGGAGTTTCAGCTGCTAAACGTTTGATATTGGCTGGCGCTGTATTGGTTGGCATCGACAACTTGTTGGCGTGTGCTTCTAGTTGTGATAGCTCTTCGGCGTTAGGGTGACGGCCAAAGACCGCTGAGAACTTTTTAATGGCAGATTTAAGTACATTTTCTGCGCCCGGAGACAGCTTTAACCCGCCGCCAATTGCTAGGTGCGGAATGCCAGCTTCTTCGTACATCATCTCTTGGGGGCTTTTGATTGGGTTCATGGGTCTTAGGTGTTGTTATTGCGCCATATATCTAATCATACAAAGAACCCACTGTTACCGCCCTAGGCGGCGTATGGGTTGTATCGTTTGCGGGCTCCGTCTTCAGCGTAATCATAATCACGGGCGGGCAGCGGGTCTAGCTGCAACCAGCCAGAATCACGCAATACACGTAGGGCTTGGGACAGTGAGTCCACGTAGTCATCGTGACCCCCAGCCTCAGGAAACGAGCAAACTTGGCGCATAAAGCGTTTGGCCCACTTGTCCACTTCGCCCGGGGCGTTAGGATCTTCTGGTACGTAAACCTTGCCCTTGGCTATAAGCGGGGCCACAATGTTCATACGTTGTACCTTATCGGCACGTCCGGGGTTATAACCACGTACAGGCACACCAGCACCTTGAAGTTCTTGGATGAGGGAGATACCAGCGGATTTATCTTCCATGAGGATCAGGTCAGCTTTACGGCCCTTACCGAACTGTCCGTCTGCTCCATACACAACCTCTTTAAAATCTTCTACCACTTTTCTACGTAACTCAGGATAGGACAGGTGCGTATCCCAAGCATCCAATAGGATCACACACGTGCCTGCGTCTTGCTTATCAAATACGCCCCATGCCTCACAAGCAGTTGGGTCATTGTGTGTTTTTTCAGAGGTAGCTGGGTCGTACGATACGATGATGTACTCAAGGTCCGGTGTTGGCATCTTGGCTGGCCATAGTTTGAACCAGCGACGCTTAACAATACCAGCCTCTTCAGGGTCAAGGATCTCACCATAGATCTCCTGTTTACCAAGGTCGGTACCCTCGTAAGTCTCAAGCTGTTTAAAGAACGTAGGAGAAAGATTTGACTTGTTGTCGTATGAGCTGGCATTAACAACGTACACCTCACCACCAACCTTGCCCTCGTTTAAGTCTACAATTAGTTCACGGGGCTTTGGAGTGGTGGTAATAATCTGCTGCACTCGTTTGATCCGAGGGTCTTTAAGACGGAGGGTAAACTGTACACCGTCGTAGGCATCGTCGAGGTAATCGAACGCACACAACTCGTCAAACCAAGCTCCGTGGAACTGTTTACCACGGTAACGTTCTGGCTCTGAGGCTGGGATCCCCTGTATGATGGATCCATTGATAAGGGTAATCTCAAAGAGGGACTTGTTGTAATCCCGAATAAGTGATTGGGGTATGATATTAAGAAGTCCGGAGTCGCCTTCGAAACAAGTCGCACGGATATCATTAGAGGTTGGGGCGGTGACAAGCCAGCGTGTGCCGGAGAACTCCCAAGCACGAATGCCAATCCAATGGCTTGCAGTGTGCGTCTTACCTGATCCCCGGCCCGCAAGCATAAGGAACGTATCATACTCACCGTCCTCAGGTTCTTGCTGGTGCGGCAGGGCTTGGAGCGACCATTTGATCCTCCACATTGCCGCATCGAGTTCTGGCTTAGGCCAGTGTTTGTTTTGTTTTGCAAAATTCGCCAGAATTTTTTCTTGTGTTTGGTTTAGCATATTGCTATAAATCCCTCAGTACCAATAATGAATGGCCTTTCCGCTTTGATGTGGGTACACGGCTGCGGGTCGACTTCTTCAATGTCGGTGATGTATCTGCGCTTATAACCAGCGCTACGTAGTTCCGGTTCATGGTCCGGGTGGAGTGAAATATCTGTCCTGATAAACAAACTGACAAACGTTTCGCCTTTAATAGACTGGACCTGAATGTATGTCTTCATGCCCAACCCTTCAGCAAGGAACCGAATAAGTTTTAAAAACTTTTTGTCCCCAGATGTAAACTTATACCGCTTTTTCTTTTTGTCGTAACAATTGCGGCGGCAGATAAAAAACCCACGCAAAAATTCAATCCGTTGTTCCGGTGAAGCAAACAGATACTCTTTTGGTATCGTGGTTGGAATTACCGGAAAACGGTTGTCGGTCAAAAACGACACTCCAATGTTTGGCATTACTTCATAATGCTTCTTAAAGCTGATAGTGCGCAGTTTGGTTAACTTAAACCGATTTGCCCTAAATACTTTTTCCAAATGTTTGTACTGCTCTTGGTTTAGCCACATCGTATTTTTACGATTCATAAAGCCAAACCACAACCCAGCGATATATGGGTGGACTGGTAAATCTTGGTGCCGAAAAGTAATCGGCTGGGTAACTGGGATAGAAAACTTGTCTTCCAGTTCTAGCAGCTGCTCAACCGTCTTAACTCTGAGCTGTTGCCGGCGTTTGGTATTTCGGACCAACTTACCGCTGCGTTTGTTTGATAGGAACTCACACAGGTTGATTCGGTACTTCTCATCTTCCAGTGGTAGTGCTTGGTGCCTGTCGGCCAAAATCTCCAACCCATCGTCTAACAAAATGGAATACATCTTGGTTGGCGTGTAGTTTTGGGTGGACAAGATCTTTAGCGGCAGGCCATCCAATCCATAAACATAATCGTCAGGTAGCAGGTCGCCAGCTTTAATCCAATCCTTTGTGGTTAAAACCAATGTGTCACTGCTTATCGCCATTCGGTAAATTCTCCAAAACCCAGCGGTCTAGCCACTGGCCCATTGCCTTACGCAAACTGTTTTGTATTTTTAAAGGCAGACGGTTGATATTAATCCTACCTTCCGTTACTGCCAGCCTAAACTTCATGTATGCAAGTAGCTCTTTATCAAAGACCTCGGCTGGAACATCTACCGAATCGAAGAAAGAGGTTGTGCATAGGAATACTCTAAACCCTAAAAGTTCTTGTCGCACATTTTCCAATGCGCCTTGGATTTGGTATACATACGTTGTCATGTATTTAATTATACAAAAATACAACATTTGCGGCCCAAGTGTCACGGGTGTCACGGGTACGATTTTATACCCGTGACAGCTGGAAACCAATACTGGCGTGGGTTTGCGGGTTTTTGTCACGGGTCGGCTCGTTTTTTTCCAAATTAATGGGGGACCCAGATATTTATTTTTCTTTTTTAAAAAATAAAAAATAAGAAAATACCCGTGACACCCGTGACAAAAACCCGCTAAGCCAATAGATATAAGGCTCGCAGCTGTCACGGGTACGATTTTTGACCCGTGACAAAGTTGTGCCACCCCCTGCCCTAAATTGTAAAAATAAATATTTTGTCAATTAAATCAAAGGTTTACAAGCGTCAGTGTCAAAAACGTACCCGTGACAGCTGTAAGTCCTTGATTTTTATAAAAAAAATTTTAGAAAGTCAGTTTTAGGAAAGAAATGCCCAAAAATTGAGCAGCTTGAGGTCTGTAGGGGCCCCCCGCCCGGTCCGTCCGACAGGACCCGTTAAAGGTGTGTGGCTTACAAACAACACCGCCCCCTAGGAAAGGAGGGCCAACGTGACAACACAGGCCACGTATGCCTGTGCAGGTTAGTGAGTACTCACTTCACGTAGGCGCCGACCTGTGTGCCTGTCAGCCGGCGTGGCTGGGCGCCCTGCCTGCCTCACTGGTAGCTAAGCAGTGTGCTATGTTAGTGAGTACTCACCTCACTGTGACGCATCAGATCGGCCTAGGAGGCGAGCAGGCCTGAGTGCATAGGTTAGTATCAACCACGTTGCGATCGCCTGCCTGTGAGCCTATGCGCATGCGAGAGCTGTATGGCTGAGAGCCTTCTTATCCTATCAGCCACTGTGTCAACCGCTCCCACCCAGCCCCACTATCTACCGCTGTAGTAAGCCCTACAGTTTGACCATAGTTATATGCAGTACCAATCCACACACAACACACAGGAGAATCACCATGCAAACCAAACCATTTCCAAACTCATTCGGCAAAGAAGTACAACTCACTCGTGAAGAGTTCATCAACCGCTGGATCGAGCCCACACACCAGTTTGCCTACATCTTAGGCGCTGAGGGCTCACTGACCAAACTAAACGAACTGCAGGATGAGATCACTAGACTAGCCGGCAAACGCTGGGATGGAGCATAACCATGATCACCACACATAAGACCTATGAGCGCACTGTTGTGCGCTTAGTTAAACTTACAGAGCTAATCAACAAAAACGCACACCTATGGGGTGAGTCATCCCGACTATTTGGCTGGGTTGATGAGTACAACAACCTGCGCAGTGAGATGAGCTGGGAACAGTGGCAACAATATTGTGCCGGTGCAGGATACGATACTGGCCACGATGGCTATGATTGCTTAGCCTAATAAGACCTACAGTTTGACCATAGTAGTATCCACACACAACACACAAGGAGTTAATATGACACAACGTGCCAAACCATGGAATTACAACCACCTGCGCAAAGAATGGGTAGTGACCAGCAATCGTGACGGCGAGCCAGTTACAATCAGCAAACCATTGACACACAAACAGGCCATCGAAATGGTGATGTACCTTACCCGCAACATAAAACGCCCTGATCTAGATATTCAGCGGATTGAATAATCCCTACAGTTTGACCATAGTTATACACACAACACACAGGAGTTAATATGCAACGCTATGAGATCATCCCAGCAAAACGCTGGGTACACGCCGACGGACGCACCGCATCGATATACGGTGCCGTGCCCTACACCAACGAGGCCGAGCAGGCCTCATGGTCAATCCAGTCAGTCGGTTTTACCATCCGTGACAATAAGACCAACATGGTTGGCCTTGGCCGCAAACCATTCGCATCGATTGATGAGGCCAATGCAGTACTAACCAAATTGGGAGCATAATATGAGCACATTATTTCCAGTAATCGAAATCAATTACAACAACCGCAAACCATCCCGTGCAGTCATCATGCGCACCATCGCTGAGTATCTCAAACAGGGTGGCAAATCGTTTGACATCCGCTGGGGTGAGAACTGGATCGAACTGAACTACCACCCAAACCACGAGCAGTGGTATGGCAGTGGCTGGATCAAAGAGATCAGCGGTGACAGCATTGCAAACGAGCTCAATGAGATCCGTAAGCAGGCCATCAAAGAGATCGAGCAGTTCAAGAAAGACCATTTTCAATTCATTCATATCGGAGGTTAATATGTGGCAAGACATCAACGGCAATCAGTTTGAATCATACAAACAGGCCAACGAGTACTACGGCGGTGAAAGTGACTGGGCGTTAGACTGCGAAGAGCAGGAAGACTGGGAAATCGAGCAGGCAAACTTAATGAATGAATTGGAGCACAACAAATGATGACAACGGAACAACGCCAAGATATCAATCTTGAGCTAGACTGCAATTTGNAAAGCATCCCGTCGGCCGTGGCGTTTTTAATCCATGACCTACGTACTTTCCACGATTACAAACCAAGCAAGAGAAAAGCAATTCTCGACCGTGCAATAACAATGCTATATCAAGGAGTTTAACCATGCCACGTTACCTAGCAACTTACATGGATCCAGTGGATCTACAAATCACGCACTACAGGGAGTTCAATGCTGAGAATAGCTTGGACGCCAAAGAGCAGGCCAAAGAGTCTTTACTGCAACGCAAAGACGGCCTTGAGGACGTGCTTTTTAAACTTGAGGAGATATCATGAAGAAAGTCGAGTATCCAAACAAGTGCACCGTGTGCAGTACACCATTCTCATTACAGGACGAGGGTGGCATTTCAGGCAATTTTGGCATCATCCCAGTGGAGTTCTGCCCTACGTGCTTATCTTGCATGCTGGACATGGCTGACCAATTAACGGAGTTTGATGATGACGCAGAATAAATACGAAGTACTTCAGACCGGCCAAGCCGGCAACATATTTGTGGTCATCAAGGACGGGGATAAGAATACCCCCAGCCCTATATTTTTATGCCAGCAGGATGCCGAGGATTACATCAAGCAATTAAGCCCTACAGTTTGACCATAGTAGTATCTACACACCACACAGGAGTTAATCATGCTAAACACAACCCCCGAACAACGTGCAGTTCTCAAAAAGTTTGTGGCCTACATGGCCAGTGTCAACGACAATGACGCATTCAAGTACGACATGGCAATACGCAGGCTTAAAGAGAACGGCGCCCACATTTACTGGGATTGTGAGATCCGTGGCGTGAAAGACCTGTACAAAGAGATCGGCGCCTACTGCACTGGCAGGGCAACATTCCTGCAGATTGATTTTGAGCGCCTAGACAACGCACCAACCTGCGTGCCAACACGTGACACCGTCGAGGCTAACAAGCGCAGTGAAGAGGCGCTGATGCGTGACTACTGGGATTCAGTAGAGCGTAACTGGAGCACTGAATAAGCCCTACAGTTTGACCATAGTTATACACACAACACACAAGGAGTTATACACATCATGGCGTTTACATTAACAGGAAAACAATGCGTTGACGGGTTTGAAGTCACGGCAAATGGAAAAAAAGTCACATTACCTTATTTTCACGATAGTAATGTGGGTGTTTTTGAAGTACAAGGTAGAGAGTATTTATTTGATGATTCAACTGAATACAACATTAGCAACGAACTATACAAATCCATATTTAAGGCATAAATACCATGGCATACATGAACCAAGACAAAAAGAAAGTTATCAAAGCTAACCTCGACAAAGTACTCAAGCCGTTAGGCATCAAGTACAGCCTGCGAGTTCAGGATTACATGAGCATCACCTGCACCATTCGCAGTGGCAAGGTTGACTTTATATCTAATTGCAAAGCCAAGACTGGTGAGGCATTCAGATTGACCACTGATAAGGGTCACATGCAGGTTAATATGTACTGGCTGGACGATCACTTCAGTGATCAGCCATTGCAGATCCTTAAACAAGTATCTGAGGCGTTACGTAGTGCAGACTACTATGACCACTCAGATTCTATGATCGATTACTTTGACACAGCGTACTACATGCACCTGAACGTGGGTGACTGGGACAAACCTTACAAACTGGAGAAATAAAATGAGATTCTCAGACAAACTAGCATTTGCACGTGGCTACCATGACGGCATCACGGGCTCCGACTTTGTACAACCGTACGAGTCGCATGAATTACTCCTGCAGTTCGAGCATGGATATAAAGTCGGCCATGCTGTACTGATGGACGAGCTAGAGGCACAGTTAACTAAACTTAAAGAGAAGGAGACAGCATGACAACCTACTACTACGGCATAATTGAGTTTGGCCAGTTCGTGAAGGATGGTGACGAGCATCCAGTGGCCATCATTCACACGGTCAAAGACGTCAAAGAGTTCGACACACCGGAGAAGGCGTGGGACTACTACGTTGCCAATGGCAAGGAGTTTGAGTCCTACGTTAGCACCGAGTCAGTCGACGAACATCAACGCAGGTATGAACTTGTATTTAAGGGAAGATAATCGTGAGCAAAACAAAACAGATGTACCAAGAGATGATTGAGAACAACTGGGATGACCTAGACTTTGCGTACGCAGAGTTTGAGCATCGTGGTATAGATGAGGAGCTGGCCTACTTGTCCAGTGGCTATTATTTTGAAGAGCTAGAAGACGAGGGGGTTTGATATGACTCTATTGATATCGTTGTTTGTTTTTATATCCATCATCAGCGCACTGGTGTCCGGTATCTTTTGTGCGGTGATGGGTTTTTGTGGGCTATCAGTCGGCCAACGTTGGTTTATCGTATTGTTGTGGGCAATATTTTTGACCGCCATTATTAATGACCGCATGGGATTTTTATGAGAGAGCCAACATTCTTTGACATTGTGATGACGTGCGTGATGAGTGGTATAATCGGAGCCTTCTTAGCACTTGTTTATTTAGACACGATAGGAGCAATTAGTGTATCTGAGATACTTAGTTTTTGACGAGTTTGGCGACTACATGGGGGCGTTTGCCAGTCGCATCGAGTGCGAGCCATTCCTGCGCACCGGTTGCACCCTCAAAATAGCACCACGCAAACCCCCACCCAACCTGTATGAACTTTTAGGAGGGGCGCCATTTTGAATACTGAGACCAGTAGTTTGACTATGTTTTTATCTGAGCTCTATGACATCGAGCCATTAGAGCTGGCAGAGGAGCACGCCTTGGCGCCCAAGATTCAAAATGGTGACTATAACGCCATGGACAAACTGGTGACGCATAACCTGCGCTACGTGGTGGCCTTGGTCAAGAAGTTACCGACGTGGCAATACGGCCGTGTAGATCTTGAGGATCTTATCTCAGCCGGCTACGAGGGCATGATGACGGCCAGTAAGCGCTGGGTGCCACAAGAGGGCATCCGGTTTATTGGCTTTGCCAAGCCGTTCATTGAGCGCTCTGTCATGCGGTGCGTTGAGAACACGGCCAACATTATCCGACTGCCAGTGAACGTGAGCGAAGAGATCCGCAAACTCAAGTACCACGAGCGTATCCTCATGCACGAGCTGGGACGACAGCCATCTGTCGGTGAGCTGGCCGAGAAGGTTGGAGTGACTGACATGCGCATACACCAGTTACGTGGCTACCTGTTACGTGAACCAAAATCCTTAGATGCAATTAACACCGAACACTTGGAGACAGAAGGCGATGAGTAAGTATTTAGAATTAACCCCCGAACAACAGAAGGCATACGACCGGTTTATCAAGGCACGTGACACGGTCAAGCTGGTGATCACAGCCAAGAACCGCACAATGCCATACATACCGCATCGTGACTACCTAGACTCAGAGCACGTGGCCGGATCAGCGACGCCATTGTTTGAGCCAAACTTACCGTGGCTGGAGTACAAGGAGGCAAGCTCAGCGTGGTGGGCAATTGAGCCTGCGTTCCGTGACAAGGAGCGCATGCGCATGAGCCGTGGAGATTATGGCACGCAGGACAGCTGGGACACCCACGACCCACAGGTCAGAGACCTAGTAACCCAATTAAAAGGAGAACAATAATGGACGAACTAAAGAACGCAATACCGGTAGAGGTACACGACAAAGAGGGTAACCTACAGCATATAGAGTTCCATGACAGCCAAGGCAATTTTGAGTTCAAGGCCGACTGGGATCCAAGGGACGAGCAAAACAGTGAGAATCGTGAGAATTTCAGGAAGTGGGCATACCTTATGGCAAAACGCATGGGTTATGTAATTCCTAAATAACTTTTGGTTATATGTGACACAAAGTGTCACGGGTACGATTTCAGACCCGTGACAGCTACGAGCCTTATATCCATTGGCTTAGCGGGTTTTTGTCACGGGTGGCACGGGTATTTTCCAAATTAGTGTGGGGTGGCATATATCTTTTTATTTTTATTTTTAAAATAAAATAAGAAAATACCTGTGACACCCGTGACACTTACCCTCTAAGCCACGCCAGTATTGGCTTCCAGCTGTCACGGGTACAAAAACTGACCCGTGACAACCCGTGACACTAAAATGCACTTATTCAATAAAATCAAGGAGTTACAACACAATGTTAAAGTCAAGTAGTTGTGACAGCATGTAAGTCCTTGATTCATATAGGACACAAGTTTTTTCCCAGTATTTGTATAATTAGTACTGCAAACAAGGAAACAAATGATAGATAAACCGACAGCACTACCAGTCCAGTTCGAGAACATCCCGAACCAGCTGAAGAAGACCCCAAGGTGGGTCTTGTGGCGCTACGTGCTCATCGGTGAGGCTGGAGATCAGAAGTGGAGCAAGCTCCCAGTCCAGCCCTCCGGAAAAGCGGCGAGCACCAGCAATAAAGAAACATGGAGCGACTTCTTTACCATCATGGAGGCGTTCCAAAATAACCACTTTGACGGTGTGGGCTTTGTGTTTGATGGATCCGATAACTTGGTGGGCGTTGACCTTGACAAGGGCTACGACCCAACCATCGGATTTACCAACCCCGAGCATGAGCAGATAGCAAACTCTATCGAGGGTTACATGGAGGTGAGCCCATCCGGAACGGGTGTGAAGATCTTCACGTACGCAGACCTGCACGCAGGTCACGTTGACCACGACAAGGGGCTAGAGATATACAAGGCCGGCCGTTACTTCACGGTGACTGGCCACCATATCTCAGGCAGTATCCCGACCGAGTTCCAAGACATCTCCTCTCACATCCCTGAGCGCACCATCCGCCAGTCAGGCGACACGTTCGGCGACTACTCACCCCCACTGGAGGGGTGGGCGGTTGACCGTGTTGAGAATGAGTTGCTTTCTCATTTAGACCCAAACGGTTACACGAACTGGCTCGAGGTGGGTCAGATGTTGCACCACCAGTTTGAGGGTGACTTCGAGGCGCTCGAGTTGTGGGACAGGTGGTCGGCAGACGGCCTTAAGTACACGACCAACATGTGCGATAAGAAGTGGCTCACGTTTGGCAAGAAGGGCGGAGGCCTGACACTACGCACCATGATATTCAAGGTGTCACAGATCAAGCTACAGAATGCGCTCGACTCCGGTGCGATTGTGTTAGATGCAAACAACCCGATCAGTAACGCACGCCAGTTCTTAGACGCTGAGTACTCATGCGAGGAGGGTGCACGCTTAGTGCACTACGCAGACGACTGGTACGTGTACGTTGGCACGCACTACGACCTAATAGAAGAGCAGACCATTCGCTCCAACCTGTACAAGTTCTTAGACAAGTGCTCCAAGCAAGACAGCAAAGGCAACATCAAACCGTTCAACCCAAACCCAGCCACCGTGTCGGGTATCTTGGACGGCGTCAAAGCCTTAGTGCACCTAGAGAACAAGGCCAACACTAAACCGCCTGTATGGTTGGCTGGCTATGCGAACAGCAAGCCGGAGGCATCAAAGCTAGTGAGCTTATCGAACGGTGTCTTTCACTTTGAAGATAACATCCTGATACCACACTCGCTAGGATTCTTTACAACCAACAGCCTGCCGTTTTCGTATGACCCGAAGGCTACGTGCCCACAGTGGTTACAGTTCTTAGATGACCTGTGGCCTAACGACACTGAGTCCAAGGAACTACTGCAAGAGTACATGGCGTACGTGCTCAGTGGTGACACCAAGCAACAGAAGTTCTTAAACATAGTCGGCCCACGTCGCAGTGGCAAGGGCACGATTAACAAGATCCTAGTCGCACTGCTTGGCCAACACAATACCGTGGCGCCTCAGATGGACGAGCTTGTGGACAGCTTTGGTTTACAGCCATGGTTAAACAAGTTACTCGCATCGTTCACGGACGCACGTGTGACTGGGCGCAACACCGGCGGTATTGTGTCCCAGTTACTTCGTATTGTTGGCGGTGACACGATCACTGTTAACCGCAAAAACAAGGAGAGCTGGAACGGATACCTACCGACACGCATCATGGTTTATTCCAACGAGGCGTTGCAGTTGTCTGAGAGCTCGAACGCTTTGACCGGCCGTATGTTGGTGCTATCTATGACTAACAGCTTTATTGGCAAAGAAGACGTGACCTTAGCCTCACGGCTAGAGGAAGAGCTGTCCGGTATCTTTAACTGGTGCCTAGAAGGCCACAAGCGCAGGACAGCACGCACCTCACAGAGGTTTGTGCAACCTGAGTCCGGCCTTGACTTACTGGCCACGATGGAAGAGTTGGGCAACCCGATGATGACGTTCATTGAGGACGTGTTGATATTTGATGCCGATGAGTCTGTATCTAAGGACGCACTGTTTGCATGTTACAAACGCTGGGCAGTTCACAAGAATATTCCGGTGGGCACTGACATGGCATTCAAACGCAAGTTCTTAGCGGCAACTCAGGATCGCCGAGTATCTTCGATCCAGTTACGCAACGAGGGCAACCGCACACGTGGTTACAAGGGCATTAAGTTTAATGAGAAGGCACAGAAGTTTGTCGACTCGATTGATGAATTTACAGAGGAGATTTTTTAATGAATGCAAAGCAGGCGTATGATAGCTGGAAGTCCACGCAGTTAGTATCAATGCGAGTTTACACAGACGCAGAGATGTTTGAGTTGGGCTTTAACACCGCCCGCACAATCATTGACGAGATGACCGCAGTCATTGTCGAGATGGAAAAAGACGCAAAGAAAATGAAAACCGAAATCAAAAAACTGAAAGCCAAAGAATGAAAAAGAGATTCGACCCAGCATTATTCGCAGAGACAGACGCCAAGGCTCGTGCTTGTGGCAAGCAGTACTGGACATCCCTTGGCCATACAGTCGAAGACAATCCCGACCGCTACGGCGCCGACTTGATTGTGGATGGTAAGTTCTATTGTGAGGTCGAGATCAAGAAAGTTTGGAGCGGCGATACGTTTCAATACGATACACTGCAGATCCCGCACCGCAAGGCCAAGTATACCAAGCTGGACATGCCGTGTAAGTTCATCGTGTTTAACAGCACGCAATCTCACGGTATTTTAGTTGACGGTGAGACCTTAGCTTCAAGCCCAGTAAAAGAAGTACCTAACAAGTACTCTTACAAGGACGAGATGTTTTTCCAAGTGCCAATCAAAAACACCACGTTGATTAGTTTAGAAAATGAAACGGTTTAACTTTAGAAAGACTATTGCACGCAACAACTTCACCACCATCTTTGGTGGTGTTGGTTGTCGCAGAACTGTTTTACATTTTGCATCGGGCGCAACATCTAAAGAACCGTACAAGCGCACTAAGTTATCTAAAATACGACGTGCACATCAAGGCTGGCGAAACAAAAGATTTGGCAGTATTCACGCATTGAAGATTCGCCTGCAGTATGGCAGACGACCCTTGATAGCACAGTTTAGGAGATAATATGAAGACCAAGATGTATGTGTGGTGGATCAAGCTACAAGCAAACCATTTACCTTGGACTAAACTGTATAAGTATCGAGTGAA
>JGI26470J50227_1000217_pt1 | contig 26418 bp, 23 predicted proteins | sample FreactTroBogLake_FD_50227 | JGI IMG/M metagenome (IMG submission 50227)
CATGCGGCTAATTGATAGGTACGTTCATTGAGTTCGCAAGCCCACTCCAGTTGTTCAGGCAGGTGAATGTTAAGGCCAATGTTAGCTCTTGCATAGATATAGCGATCTCTTTGGCGATTAAAGGTGAAGTTTTGAATATGATTCCAGCCAGGACCATCGATAAAACCAGAATACTTTCTGGCAATTTGAGCCATGTAGCTAATATGTTCTCGTTTACGCGAAGCCATTAAGGCATAGTTCAGATCTTTTGGGATATTAGGAACTGGGTAGTAGTAAAGAATGTTTGCGCCAAAGGGAATGCTTAAGATTTGATAGCCCGCTTCAAAAAATGGTTTGTACTCCAGCCTAGTGTTGAAATACGCTTCATCTCTAAAGCTATAAAAAAAATCAATCCCATGTATTTTTGCCCATTGCAAACGGCCTGCAAGTGGGGAGTTGTCATACTCAGCTAGTGAGGCTGTGAGTCCAACCTTCAGAGAGTGGGATACTTTGTACCGCTGAATATGCTGCCAATCAATTCGCTCTAGATAGGTGTGATGGTCACTTGATAAGAGTGTTGTTGGGTTAAAGGATTCGATCACTTGCTCGCTATCCTCATCCCATCCAAGCGCTTGGCTTGGAATGCCAATAAAGTTCAGGCTCTCGACAAGATTTGAAAAGAGGGAGTAACCCGCAGGTGAAGAGGATGGACTTGGGACTTGTATCAGAATACGTTCGTTAGATTTTCCTGCAAACACTCTAGAAAATGCTTGCAAGATTTGTAATTGCAGCGCATGGCCTTGAATGACAAGAGGGTCATGAGATTGAGCATAAGCGGCCTCTGATTCTAGGATGTTTTGTTGGCTGAGCGCCACCTCAGCTTCTTTTAGGACAATCTCTCTGCGACTGCGAGTTTGTCGGTTGAGTCCCCAATTAAAGCGAGCCTTTTGATAGGACCGCTTTAGCTTGGTAATTCGTCTACTGAGGGTTTTTTGCATGATGTGCGTTTAGCAGCGTTTAATATCCATTTATTATAGGTTTATGGCAATCATTACACAGATCCAGGGTGGTTTAGGAAATCAGCTCTTTCAATATGCGACTGGGCGCGCACTAGCAGAGCATTATCGGTCAGACCTCATTTTGGATATCAACTGGTATCAAAATACCTATCAAGATGTCACGCCACGCTCTTTTGAGCTATCTAAATTTGCAATAAAAGCATCGGTAGCCGATTCTTATCCAAGAGTTCCCCGGCTAAGCAGATGGCGTAAAACATTGCAATCACTTTTGCCTTTGCAGCCTTTCATTTTGCAAGAGAAAAAACACTATACCTTTGATGGGCGCGTTAATCAGCTAAGTCTATTTAAAGATCAACATTTGTATTTAAGAGGCTATTGGCAGTCGTATAAGTATTTTGAAAAAATTCAAAATTTGCTGCGACTGGAGTTAACGCCAAATCAAGGGCTTGATTTGGCATATGGATCTTATTTTGATCAAATATCAAGAGCGGGATCGACAATGCTCCACGTGCGTCGCGGCGACTATATACATCTTGCTGCAGCCTCTAAAGTCCATCAGGTGGTCGATATCAATTATTACCAGGCGGCTATGCAAAAGGCCTTCAGCATGCAAGAAGATATTCGCTTCTTTATTTTCTCAGATGATTTGCCTTGGGCAAAAGCCAATTTACCTTTTCAGGAAAAGCTGACCTTCATCGAGGTGGCACAAACGCATGATGATGTGATTCAAGAGCTTTCATTGATGAGAGCATGTCAGAATCACATCATTGCCAATAGCTCATTAAGTTGGTGGGGCGCTTGGCTCAAAGATCGAGAAGACGGTTTTGTGATTGCGCCATCACGTTGGATTAATGATGCTTCAGCTGGCGTGAACGATTTATTGCCACCCCAGTGGCTGCGCTTATAGCCTGCCGAGTGCGGTGGCAAAAATGGCGCAAGCCAGTCGCTCTAACCGAGTAAATGGGGTTAATAAGCCATTTTTTCGAGTCTGAAAACGCGCGTAGATTTGATAGTTTGCTGCAAGCGAGATGCCTCTAATCTTTTTATTGAGTTGACATAAAAAGAGTGGGGCAATTTTTAATCTCGTTGGCCAAGCAGTCGCTCGAGGTGTGAGATTAGGATCCAGGCCCAGCCCAATCAGATATTGCCTTTGCTGTGCTATAAAAATCTCTTGATTACGTTCAATTTTTGATTGACTTGATTGATTTGGATGCATCCGGTAATAGATCAGTGGCACTTTGATATTGGCAAAGCGGACGCCCTCGAGGGCGAGTTTTTGCCAAAGGCTATAGTCCTCAACAATATCCGTGCCAGATTGATAGGGGTGGGACTTAAAAAGACTCGCAAGACCCATGACTGCTGGGTTACAAAGTGGACTGCATACACTCATCATCGCATGTATGTCGGCATTACTATGTCGTTGCTTGGATTTTTTGAGCTTACCATTAGCCTCATTGAGCGTAAAGTGATCTGCGCCGATGACTTCTGCTTTTTCTTGCTCCAAAAAAGTAACTTGTTTTTCTAGGCGTGTAGGAAGGGCGATATCATCAGAATCTAAAAGTGCAATATATTTTCCGCGAGCGGCAGCCACAAGATCATTGCGCGTGCTCACTAGACCTTGATTTTTTTCATGTCGTAATATCTTGATGCGAGGATCAGAAAATGAATCCAAAATTGCTTGAGTCTGATCAGATGAACCATCATTCAGAATCAGCAATTCAAAATTGCCATAGGTTTGATTCAAGATGCTATCGACAGCATTACGCAGATACTTCTGCGCATTAAAGGCAGGCATCAGAACGCTGACCAAGGGTGTATTTATAGAGATTTGCGCTGTGCTCATGAGGGATTAAAAATTTCCAAGCTTAGGAAAGGATTGCAAAAGCCTAGCCCATGCCTCTGCTATGAAGGGCTTTAGGTATCCTGCTGCCCATTCAGGACCGACTCTTTCAAAATTGTGTGTTCCCATCGGAAATTGTCCGGTGATTTTGAGCCAATAATCAGGGTGGGTCTCACAAGAAAAACTGGCCCCCACTTCAGCAGGGCAAGCATGAAATTGGGTATCAATTGAGCCCCAGTAGCCAAAGAAAACGTCTTCCATGAAGTAGCTCCTGGAGATATGGCCTTGCGTACGCTTTAGTAAATCAATTGTCTTGGGAATATTTCTTAATGAGAAGCCACCGTTGCCTACATAAAATCGTTTCGTAGTTAGGGGGATCGGAAAGCGATTAAATAAAAAGGTCAACTTTGGAAATCCCACGCGCCATGGAGCGCCGTAATAGTGATAAGCAAGATTACAGAATTCTTCAATGCGGTTGCTAAAGATAAAGGCATCCAGTTGGTAGACCAGCATCCAATGGTAGTGCTGGGCAAAAGTTTCATAAAGTTGGGGGTCGAGCATAAAGTCGTTATAAGTCTGCACACTCAAAAAATGCTTGGGCGCAAAACGCGCGACTTGGACCTCTGGCCATAAATCTTGATAAACCCCAATATCCAATCCTTCTGGGCACATTAAGGTAACATTTTTCACCTGAAGTTCACGCAGTTGCAAAAAGGAAAAGGCTTCGCTTTTTGAGGGCGTGGCTTTGTAAATAGGGACGATTGTTAAGTAGGCTAGGGGGTTCATGCTGGCTATGGCTGATAGGTCTGCACAGGGGCTATTGGTCATACAATATACGATATCAAGCCTAAATAGACGATTCATGCCCACAAGCCCTAAGTCCAATACTGTCATTCCAGTCATCCTGTGCGGAGGTTCAGGAACTCGTCTTTGGCCTTTGTCTCGTTCGGGATTCCCTAAGCAGTTTTTAGTGCTCACGGGGGGTGGTGAAAATACCAGCCTTTTTCAGCAGGCAGTCAGTCGTGTAAATACTCTGGGTGCCACAGCAAAGCAACTCGGTAAAACTATCGTAGTCACTAATGAGGAGCATCGCTTCTTGGCCCAGGAGCAATTACGCGAACTGGCTTTGGTCCAGGCAAATTTATTGCTAGAGCCAGTTGGTCGCAATACTGCGCCGGCATTAACACTTGCAGCCCTGCTGGCAATGGAGTCAGGCGCAGACCCTATTCTTCTAGTTACTCCAGCCGATCAGACTATTCAGGATGGCGTAGCCTTTCAAAAAGCCATAGAGCAAAGCATTGAGCTGGCATCTGCTGGTGCGATCGTTATTTTAGGAGTAACTCCTACGGCTCCAGAAACAGGATATGGCTACATCAAGACTAAGCAAAATAGACCTGCGTTTACCGTGGAGCGCTTTGTTGAAAAGCCCGATAGTAAAACAGCTCAAACTTATCTTGATGAGGGCGGATATTTTTGGAATGGCGGCATGTTTGTTCTCAAAGCCAGCGTTTGGTTAGCTGCAATTAAAGAGTTTCGTGCGGATATTTTTGCAGCGACTTGCAAGGCTTGGCAGGGTAAATCAATAGATTCGAATCTGTTAGCTGATTTTATTCGTCCCGATCAAGCTGCTTTTGAGCAAATACCAGCCGAGTCAATTGACTATGCCGTGATTGAAAAGTGCGCTGGTAGCCAGTTTGTTTTGCAAATGGTAGAACTCGATGCTGGTTGGAATGATCTCGGTACCTGGGACGCAGTTTGGCAGGCAGGACAAAAAGATGCCCAGCATAATGTTCAGAGTGGCGATGCACTTTTGGTTGATACTAGTAACTCTTTAGTGCATGCTAGCTCTCGATTAGTAACCGTAGTGGGCGGTAAAAATCTCGTCGTTGTAGAAACTCCTGATGCTGTCTTGGTGGCTGATCGCGCTAAAAGCCAAGACGTTAAAAATGTTGTTACTACCTTAGAGACTCAGAGGCGTGAAGAAAAGACGTTACACCGCAAAGTAGCGAGGCCTTGGGGTTGGTATGACAGTATTGATGAAGGTGATCGTTTTAAAGTTAAACGCATTCAAGTTAAACCAGGAGCTAGTCTATCCTTGCAACGTCACACCCATCGTGCCGAGCATTGGATTGTGGTCATAGGTGAGGCGGAGATTACGAATGGCGATCAGGTAATCACGCTCAAGGAAAATCAAAGTACCTTTATTCCGCAGGGTCAAGTTCATCGCTTGGCGAATCGCGGCAGCACACCCTTAGAGATTATTGAAGTGCAGTCGGGCAGCTATTTAGGGGAAGATGATATTGTGAGGCTAGAGGATACTTACGGACGCAGCTGATGGGTAAAAGCAGTCAAAAACCAGCAGCAAGACTACAGGATTAGAAATGAATACAGGCAAACAGCAAAAAGTAGCGCTAATTACTGGCATTACCGGGCAAGATGGATCTTATCTTGCCGAGTTTTTGCTAGAAAAGGGTTATATCGTTCACGGCATTAAGCGTCGCGCCTCCTCATTTAATACTGATCGTATTGATCATATTTATCAAGATCCCCATCTGGATCATCGCAATCTGTTTTTACATTACGGCGACTTAACAGATACAAGCAACCTAGTGCGCATTATTCAGCAGTCTCAGCCTGATGAAATTTATAACTTAGGTGCACAGAGTCATGTGGCAGTCTCTTTCGAGTCCCCTGAATATACTGCTGATGTGGATGCAATCGGCCCTCTACGAATTCTGGAGGCGGTTCGTATTCTAGGTCTCGAGAAGAAGACCCGCTTTTATCAAGCCTCAACCTCTGAGTTATATGGTTTAGTACAAGAGACCCCTCAAAAAGAGACTACACCTTTTTATCCTCGTAGCCCTTATGCGGTAGCCAAGCTCTATGCTTATTGGATTACGGTTAACTATCGAGAGGCCTATGGCCTCTATGCCTGTAATGGTATTTTGTTTAATCACGAGTCTGAGCGACGCGGCGAAACTTTTGTTACACGTAAAGTTACGCGTGGCTTGGCTAACATTGCCCAAGGTCTTGAGCAATGTTTATACATGGGCAATATCGATGCACTTCGTGACTGGGGCCATGCCAAAGATTATGTACGTATGCAATGGCTCATGCTTCAGCAGAATCAACCAGAAGATTTTGTGATTGCAACCGGTGTGCAATGCACTGTTCGTGAATTTATTATTCGTAGCGCCCGCCAGCTAGGCATCACCCTTAAGTTTGAAGGTAAAGCCGAAAAGGAAATCGCCACTGTATCGGCAATTACAGGAGATAAAGCACCCGCCTTGAAAGTAGGCGATGTGATTCTTAAAATCGATCCTCGCTACTATCGTCCTGCTGAAGTAGAAACGCTTTTAGGTGATGCCACAAAAGCTAAGCAAAAATTAGGCTGGGTTCCTGAGATTGGTTTAGACGAAATGATTGTTGAAATGGTAGCTAATGATTTGACAGAAGCCAAACAGCACGCCTTACTGAAAAAACATGGCTTTACCGTTTCGGTTGGCAAAGAGAATTAAAAAATAGCATGACAAAAGATTTAAACGCCAAAATTTTTGTCGCTGGCCATCGCGGTATGGTGGGTTCAGCCATTGTCCGCGAATTACAGTCTCAGGGTTATGTCAATATTCTCACGCGGACCCATGAGCAATTAGATCTCACCAATCAAGCGGCGGTGCAAAATTTCTTTGCGACCGAAAAGCCAAATCAGGTTTATCTAGCAGCAGCCAAAGTAGGAGGCATTTATGCCAACAATACTTTTCCAGCCGACTTTATCTATCAAAACCTCATCATAGAATGCAATGTCATTCATCAGGCCTTTGTTAGCGGCGTACAAAAACTCTTATTTTTAGGTTCCAGCTGTATTTATCCTAAATTTGCTGTGCAACCGATGGCTGAAGACGCACTTCTGACTGGCAAACTTGAGTCTACCAATGAACCTTATGCCATTGCCAAGATAGCGGGTATTAAATTGTGCGAGAGCTATAACCGTCAGTATGGTCAAAGCCACGGCATTGACTATCGCAGTGTGATGCCCACTAATCTTTATGGTCCAGGCGATAACTATCATCCAGAGCATAGTCACGTTATTCCTGCGCTGATCCGACGTTTTCATGAGGCTAAGGAACAGGGGGCAACTCAGGTGGCTATTTGGGGGACTGGTACTCCTAAACGTGAGTTCCTTTACGTTGACGATATGGCAGCAGCTTGTATATTTGTTATGAATATAGATAAAACGATTTATTTAAAAGAGACTGAGCCAATGCAAAGTCATCTTAATGTTGGCTTTGGAAGTGATGTCAGTATTGCAGAGTTAGCCAATACGGTTGCTAAAACAATCGGTTACGAAGGTCAGATTATTTTTGATCCTTCAAAACCCGATGGCGCTCCCCGTAAATGGATGAATTCGAGCAAGCTGAACCAATTAGGCTGGAAGGCTAAAGTGCCGTTGACTGAAGGCTTAAATAAAGCCTACCAAGCTTTTGTCCAAGGCCAGTAAACCCAAGGCCACCCAAGAATGAAAGCGCCTTTCCAAATTACGAAGCTCGATTATTGGGTGTACGGCGTTTCGCTAGCGCTCTGTTTTTTACTATTTAAGCAATCGGATTTAACGGTTACTAATAATGCTTCCTTTGCTTACCTTAACGGGCATTTCTGGGATTTCTACGATTACAACAAAGCGTATTTTGATAACAATTACCTACCCATCTTTTATTGGATCTTTGCTCTTTGGAATTTACCTCTTAAGCTCTTGGGTTTTATTCCGCAGATAAGCCAAGATAACTGGCTCAGCTCTACCCCTATAGTCACAATCTGGTCAAAGCTGCTGATAACAATTTTTTTCTTTGCAGCGGTTAGTTTGGTTAAAAAAATTAGCGAGCAAATCGTATTCTTCCAGGCTGCGACAAACGACCCCCAGCAGAGTATCTCGCCCAATTTACTATTTGCCACCTCTCCGTTTGCTATTTTTGCTGTCTTTATTTTTGGTGGCTACGATATTTTCGGGATCTTTTTCACGCTCTTGGGTTTACGTGCCTATTTTTCCAAAAAATTTAAATGGTTCATCTTTTGGTTTTCGGTCGCTATTTCATTTAAATACTTTGCAGCATTCATTTATTTACCTCTTGTCCTAATGGTGGAAAAGCGTATTACGCATCTTTTGGTTTTCGGTTTGCTGGGGCTTGCAGGAACGGTTTTGCAGTTAGCTTTGTATTGGCGCAGTAGTACTTTTTTACATCAGATGGTTTATCTGATAGGTACCAAAACAACTGATACGAGTGTGCGCTGGAGATTAATTTTGGCCCTAGTTGTATATGCGTTAATGTGCCTGTACTTATACTTTTCCAAACTAGACTTTAAAACTGAAGCCCGAAAATGGCGCAGGTGTGCGATTTTTTCCTGTCTTATTGCTTATGCCCTCTTATTTAGCTCAGTTCGCTGGCATCCTCAGTGGTTAATTTTGATAATCCCTTTCATATGCCTGAGCTACCCTTTTGTAAAGTCTCATAAGAGCTTGCTTATTATTGAATCCCTAGGTTACCTAGGCTTTATTGCCCTTTGTATTAATACTTGGATTGGCAATGTAGACGTCAACATGGTTTATGGGGGAGTCTTAGGAGAGTTGGTTCCAAAAGCACATTTATTGGGTAGCGATCTCATTGGTCGGCATGCCCTAGGTATCAGCAGAGCAGCGTTCTATATTTTTTTATATTCCCCAATTTTGGTATTAATTTGGGAGAAATGTTTTCTAGCTAAAGGCACTTTAGGTTCCTCATTAAAACTACCTATAGTAGCTTTTCAAATTCGCTTCTTTATTGGGATATATTTTTTTATCGCCTTAACTTTAGCTTGTGTATGGTTTGCTATCAATTCAGGTTAGACTAACGCTTTAATCGACCTAGTCTCCATTCTTAAAATTAGCCAAATGTCAATACATTCATTTCGTAATGCATTAAAGCAACTATTACCGCCTATCATTTGGGGAATTGGCGGGAAAATTAAGCGCTTTAGGAGGCGAAATCAAAAGCACTATTTCAGCCTCAATGGCTTAGACCAAAAATTAGAGAAATACTTGCCTAATAGAAACGGATTTTTTGTTGAGTTAGGCGCTAACGATGGTATTAGTCAGTCCAATTCACTTTATTTTGAGCGATACAAGGATTGGAGGGGGGTGCTGGTTGAGCCAACTCCGCATAACTATTTAAAATGCTTGGCTAATCGATCCACTCAGAACCATATTTTTTGTAATGCCTGCGTTTCATTTGACTACCAAGATCGTTTTGTGGAAATAGTCTTTGCTAATCTGATGTCCAGCCCGGTCGGATTGGAATCTGATATTACAGACCCTATATCCCATGCTAAGTCTGGTCAGCAATTTTTAGAGATTACTGATCAAGTTTTTTCTTTTGGTGCGATTGCCAAAACACTGAATCTCATTTTGTTGGAATCCAATGCTCCCAACATAATTGATCTCTTATCTCTTGATGTGGAGGGGGCTGAAATCGAGGTTCTTAAGGGAATTAATCATAGCCAGTTTCGCTTTAAATATATATGTATTGAGTCCCGAGACCTTAGTAAGATTTCGACATATCTGCAATCTAATGGCTATCAAATAGTGGAGCAGTTAAGTGGACATGATTACTTGTTTAAAGACGCTACTTAAAAAACCTTTTCTAGGTTAGTAAATTTCCCAGCGAAGTAGTTCTTTGCGCCAAAATTGCATAAATAATTTTTCAAAATTCATTTTTTTATTTTGTATGTGGGTTGAGGCAGCTTTTAAAAAAGCGGGGGTAATCTCTTCCCAATCATTCACCGCTACTACTGCTAAATCCACAAATAAATCATTGAGTTTGGAAGTTTTCACAATCACAATACAACCCAACAAGAGGGCCTCCCAAGTGCGATGGCAATCTAGGCCAGCGCCATGGGGACTTAAAACAAATTGATATTGCGCTTGTTGCTCCCAAGTTTTGGCAACTGGTAAGGGAGTTTCTTGAAAATGGCACAAGGAGTGATCGATTTTTTCATAGCAGCTTTGGCGATCCGCTCGATCAATTGAAAAATGCCAATTACAAAAAATTTTAGGAATTCTTCTGGCCAATGGTAGGGCTTGCTCGGCGATGGCTTGGATTTGTAACTCTTGCATTGCCGGCAAAATAAATCCGCCGCCCCATTGCAAAGGATTGGCCCACAGATTATGCAGATTGATTCCGATTGGTAGCGAATGTAATTTGGGGTGATCGAAGTTGCGGTTTTGTGCATACCAAGCCACTAAAAAGGGGTGGGCTAACAGGGTATCCAAGCTAGGCCCTAAAGTTGCGCTTTCAATGGGCAGGTCACTATCTCCGCTGACTAGAATAAAAGGTCTAAAGATTTGTGGCCCAATCTGCCCGACAAAGTAGCGCAGGCCATCACTAGGAACATAAATAGATAGGGGTCTGGAGCTAGCAGCTTGCATCTGTATTTTGCTGGGAATGCCATCGAGGTACGGGGTATTGGCAATGCTCGATTGGGGCTTTTCAGGATAAATATTGCAGGAGACCAAAATAGAGCGGCTATTGACCAGGCGAGCATTAGCTAAGCTATAGGCAAAACTGTCAGCAAATAGCGTCTTTGCAGCAATTTGGCGCCGATCTCTTTTTTTGAGAAAACGACCTAAAAAACGGTATAGGGGTCTATGGAGCATGGGGAAAAATCAATCCAGGAAAACGAACGATAAAAACTCCTAAACAAAGGAGTGCTTATTGTGACCCAAAGCGGGGTTTGCAACCAAAAAAAGAAGGTGTGGCTAGTCTGGAAAGCCATAGGTTGCCAAAATGAGTAGAAAGGGGTCGCTAAACGGGTTAGCGGTCTTGCTTTGAGGTTTTAGGGGGGGAAACCCTAAAACTGGGTATAATTTTAGAATTGTGAAGTGTTTGTTGAATTGCATCAAATTTGTTATCCAAAGAGGCTAAAAAGCCCCTATTTCTTGTAAAATCAAGGTGTTAATCGCTTAAGGTTGTAATGAAGGCTATTATTAAAAAGACAAGAGGCAATCAAACTATATTTGCGATATTGGCAAGACCCAATGAGATTGCATTTGCAGTATTACTTTTTGAGTTAATAAATCTCACTTTTTATTTCTTTTATTTCAGTAGAAATCATTATTTATCACCTCCATTTTTAATGGATGCTAATGATACATTTATGGATTTTTATAACCCGCTATATTGGGCTTTAAATGATGGTTTTTATAATGTTTATAAGTCAATATACCCGGCTTTAAGTTACTTTATTTTAAAACTATTTGGCATAGGAATAGCTAATGTAAATATTTATGAGAATCCCTTTGCCTTTAGGGATGCTCACCCCGAGCTGGCCTTGTTTCTATTGGTTGCTTATATGGCAGTTATCCTGTCCGTAATAAATTTAGGTGAATGGAGAAAAATAAACTATATAAACAAATTTATTTTGTTTCTTGCTTGTATTTTTAGCGTCCCAATTTTATTCGCGTATGAGCGGGGAAACATTATATTTTTTACTCTTTTATTTTTGGCCCTTTATTTGAATGCTTCAAAAGAGTGGTTTAGGGCATTTTATATGGGTCTTTTATTAAATCTTAAGCCCTATTTTATTGTGTTTCTAGTTCAATATATAAATAAGGGGGGGTATACAAAAAACGAGCTGCTAAAAATCGTATTCTTATCAACCTTGATATTTTTTGGCTTAGGTTGGTTGGCAAATATCGATTTCACTTCTTTTTTTCAGAATTATCTATTATTTAGTAAAAAAGGTGGTATTTCGGATTATGGAATAATTGCGTTGCCACATTCGCTTTCAGCTTTAGGCTCTATAAATCATTACCTACATTTTGAGGGTTCCAGTTATAGATTTTGGTTTTCAGCGCTTAAGGTTGTAAATTACATCCCGTTATTGGTTCTGCTATTTTATTCAATAACTAAAAAATTATCAAAAATAGAACTATTAATAATTAGCTTTTTTGTATTATGTTCATTTACCATTGGAACTGGTGGATATATATTAATAGCCTACTTGGTTCTAATTCCTTACTTAATCAATTCGGTGGAATACAGGGTTTTGCTTATTCCCATACTGGGAATTTATGCGCTACCCCTAGATTGGATTTCAATTGTTTCAATACCTGCGGATGCAATCAAATCATATTTGAGTGGAGTCACGGTGACCAAAGGCTTTTTTTATATTGGGCTAGGCTCCATTATTAGGCCAATGTTAAATTTCTCCGCAGTAGTTATTTTTACCAATAGTTTGGTTAGGAAATATTCTTTAAATTATATGAGCAAGGACAAGCAGAAAAAATCCATCTTTTATAACAGCCCAGGGTCTGATAGGGGAGGGTAAAATAATCAATATTTTTTTGAATAGCTATTTAGGGATTTTATGAAGGCAGTAATACTGGCTGGAGGTTTGGGTACGCGCATTGCAGAGGAAACCTCCTCCCGTCCCAAGCCCATGGTGGAGGTGGGTGGAAAGCCTATCTTGTGGCACATCATGAAGATGTATTCAGCCCATGGTGTGAATCAATTTGTGATCTGCTGTGGATATAAAGGTTACATGATCAAGGAGTATTTTGCGAATTACTTCCTACATATGTCCGATGTTACTTTTGATATGGCGAACAACAATGCCATGCAGATTCATCAGCAATACGCTGAGCCCTGGAAAATTACCTTAATTGACACCGGCGAAAATACCCTAACGGGTGGTCGTCTTAAGCGTGTACGTCAATACCTAGGCGATGAGGATTTTTGTTTTACCTATGGTGATGGTGTGGGCGATGTAGACCTCACTAAATTAATCGCTTTTCATAAAGCGCATGGCAAGCGGGCTACTGTGACCGCAGTGCAGCCCCCAGGCCGTTTTGGTGCGTTGGATATGAGCGGTACTGCCGTTAAAAGTTTTGTAGAAAAACCGCATGGCGATGGTATGTACATCAACGGTGGCTTCTTTGTACTTTCTCCTAAAGTTATTGATCTGATTGAGGATGACTCCACAATTTGGGAGCGTAAGCCTTTGGAAAATTTAGCCACCTCCGGTCAGCTACAGGCCTTTACGCATAATGGTTTTTGGCAGCCGATGGACACCCTACGTGATAAACAGCATCTTGAAGAGTTGTGGGCAAGTGGCAAAGCTCCATGGAAAGTTTGGGCATAAAAATGTCCGTACAGCCCAATACTGAGGTTGCAAACCGAGCTTCAATTGCTGCAGTTAATCCATCCTTTTGGAATGGTAAGCGGGTATTTTTAACTGGGCACACTGGTTTTAAGGGGGGCTGGCTGTCTCTGTGGCTTGCCTCAATGGGCGCTAAGGTTGCGGGCTACGCATTGGCACCAAATACAACCCCCAACTTTTTTGAGGTTGCCAAGGTTGAATCTGATCTTGAGCAATCCCATATTGCTGATATTCGTGATTTGGAAAAATTGCAAAAGGCAATGGCTGATGCTAGGCCAGAGATAGTCATTCACATGGCAGCTCAGCCGTTGGTGCGCTACTCCTATTCCAATCCGGTAGAAACCTATGCCACTAATGTCATGGGCACAGTCCATGTGCTCGAATCTATTCGTGCATTAGATTCTGTTCGCGCCACTGTGATTGTTACAACCGACAAGTGTTACGAGAATCAAGAGTGGGCTTGGGGCTATCGCGAAAATGAGCCGATGGGTGGCCATGATCCCTATAGCAATAGTAAAGGTTGCGCCGAGTTAGTCACTAGCGCCTATCGCCAGTCTTACTTTCCGCCGGAGAAATATGCTCAACATAAAGTGGCTATTGCTTCAGCGCGTGCAGGCAATGTGATTGGCGGCGGCGATTGGTCTGACGATCGCTTGATCCCGGATGCCATCAAAGCCTTTGAAGCAAAAGAATCGTTGATGATTCGCAATCCCTTGGCCACACGTCCTTGGCAGCATGTCTTAGAACCTTTATCTGGCTATCTAGTATTGGCTCAGGCCCTTTATAAGGAAGGCGCCAAGTTTGATGGTGCTTGGAACTTTGGACCACGTGATGACGATGCGAGATCGGTGCAGGATGTAATTAATCTCCTAATTAAAAATTGGGGTTCTTCAGCAAGCTGGACTCAAGACCAAAGTGAGCAGCCTCATGAGGCACATTCTTTAAAGCTGGACTGCTCTAAAGCCCGCCAGTATTTAAATTGGGCGCCGCGTTGGAGCTTGGAGCAAGCAATTCAAAATATTACGCAGTGGCAGCAAGCCCATCAGCAGCAGAGCAATATTCGTGAGATAAGCTTGAGGCAAATTGCCGATTATCAAAATTCTTAAATAACTTTTATTAAATAAAAACAATGACCGAAACATCTATCTCAGTTGCTCAATTTGCAAAAGACAAAATTCGTAAACAAATTTTGGAGTTGGTAAAAGAGTATTCCGCATTGGAGTTTGCTCCCAAGAAATTTGTACCAGGTCAAACTGTAGTGCCGCCATCAGGCAAGCTGATCGATTCAAAAGAATTAGAGAATATGGTCGAGGCATCCTTGGATGGCTGGCTTACTACCGGACGTTTTAACGATCTGTTTGAAAAGAAGCTCGCAGAATTTATTGGTGTAAAGCATCTTATTACTGTGAACTCTGGCTCTTCTGCAAATTTAGTGGCCTTCTCAACGTTAACTTCCTCAAAGTTGGGTGATCGCGCTATTAGAAAAGGGGATGAAGTGATCGGTGTGGCTGCAGGATTCCCTACTACGGTAAATCCGATTGTGCAGTTTGGTGCAGTACCTGTTTTCGTGGATGTTGATCCAATCACTCACAATATTGATGCGTATAAAATCGAAGCGGCGATTAGTCCAAAAACGAAAGCCATTATGTTGGCCCATTCATTGGGGAATCCATTTAACTTGGATGTTGTGACTGCAATTTGCAAGAAGCATAATCTTTGGTTGGTGGAAGACTGTTGTGATGCTTTGGGCACAACTTACAAAGGGCAAATGGTTGGCACCTTCGGCGATATTGCTACGTTGAGTTTTTATCCTGCTCATCACATCACTATGGGTGAGGGGGGCGCTGTATTTACGAACAACTATGAGTTAAAGCAAATCGCTGAAAGTTTTAGAGACTGGGGTCGTGATTGCTACTGCCCTCCAGGCAAAGACAATACCTGTGGAAAACGTTTTGCTTGGCAATTAGGTGATTTACCTTTTGGTTATGATCACAAGTACACCTATAGTCATCTGGGTTACAACCTTAAGATTACCGATATGCAAGCAGCCTGCGCCTTGGCTCAACTCGAAAAAGCTCCAGCATTTATTCAAGCGCGTAAGGATAACTTTAAGTTTTTAAAAGAGCGCCTCAAATCGTGTGAAGAATTTTTGCATTTACCTGAGCCAACCGAGGGGTCTGATCCTTCATGGTTCGGCTTTCCAATTACCTTAAAAGAGAGTTGCCCAGTCTCACGCGTTGATCTAACCACTTACTTAGATCAAAATAAAGTGGGAACGAGATTGCTGTTTGCGGGTAATTTGATTCGACAGCCTTATATGAAAGATGCACAGTACCGCATTAGTGGAGAGCTGAAGAATACTGACAATGTGATGAACAACACATTTTGGATTGGTGTGCAACCTGCTTTAACCAAAGAGATGCTGGACTACACGGTAACTCAAATAGAAACATTCTTGGGCGTCAATTTTTAATGGCAACTAAGGTTCGCGTCGCTGACTATATAGCTTCAAGGTGTGTTGAAGCTGGGGCTAAACACGTTTTTCTAGTTACCGGTGGCGGCGCTATGCATTTAAATGATGCATTTGGGCGGAATCAAGATCTTGAGCCAGTATGCTTTCATCATGAGCAAGCAGCTGCTATTGCTGCTGAGAGTTACTACCGCCTAACTAATCGGATGGCCGTTCTGAATGTAACTACTGGGCCTGGTGGGATTAATGCCTTAAATGGTGTTTATGGGGCGTATGTTGACTCACTTGGAATGTTGGTGGTGTCGGGCCAGGTAAAGCGCGAGACATATCTTCGTAATTACCCAATTGCATTGCGTCAGCTTGGGGATCAAGAAGTGGATATTGTTTCTATGGCTAGACCAGTTGTGAAATACGCCACTGTTCTACAGGATCCTCAACTAGTGCGCCAGGTGATGGACAAAGCAATTTATCTTGCAAATCATGGACGCCCGGGACCTGTTTGGGTGGATGTTCCAGTTGACGTGCAGGGAGCGCTAATTGATCCAGATGAGTTAACAGCCTACACTGCAGGCAATGCTGGATTAATGGTTGATCCAGATGTTTCAGAAAATACGCTACTTGAATTGGTAGGGGCAAAGACCTCATCACTAAATGCGCAAATTGATGAGATTGTTAAGCGTCTTCTAAGCGCTAAGCGACCAGTAGTTTTTGCAGGAATGGGCCCAAGAATATCGGGAATGCATAAAGAGTTTTTGCAGTTACTCGATACCCTGAAGGTGCCAGTAGTCACTGGCTGGAATGCGCATGACGTGTTAACAAATGATAGCCCATACTATGCCGGCAGGCCTGGTACCGTAGGCGATAGAGCTGGAAACTTTACGGTACAAAATGCTGATTTTTTGCTGGTACTTGGTAGTCGCTTAAATGTTCGACAGGTTAGTTATAACTGGAAAAGTTTTGCATCTAATGCTTGGAAGGCGATGGTTGATGTTGATCAAGCAGAATTAGAGAAGCCTACTTTAAACATCGATTTGAGAGTTTGCGCAAATTTAAAAGAGTTTATTCCAGCTTTTATAAGTGGTTTAAAAGCATATGAGACCCCTAAGGCTCATCTGGAATATCTAGATTGGTGTAGGGAGAGGGTAAAGCGCTATCCAACCGTACTTCCCGAGTATTACAAAAAACAAAAACTAATTAATTTGTATGTGTGGATGAAGGATTTATTCGATCGTCTGAGTAAAGACGACGTCGTGATTACTGGAAATGGCTCTGCGTGTGTAGTGAGCTTTCAGGCCGCTGAATTAAAAGCAGGGCAACGGCTCTACACCAACTCTGGCAATGCATCTATGGGGTATGATTTACCTGCGGCAATAGGTGCATCAATTGCATTAGGCGGAAAAAAGGTGATTTGTCTTGCTGGTGACGGCAGCTTGATGATGAATTTACAAGAGCTGCAGACAATGGTTGGCTACCATTTGCCGATTAAGGTGATTGTTATAAATAACAACGGTTACCATTCTATTCGCCAAACTCAACAAGCATACTTCTCCGACAATATGTTTGGTATTGGTCCTGACGATGGCGTCACCTTACCGAATTTTGTCGAGCTGGCTAAAGCATTCAATATTCCATCTGCCAGTGTACGCGCTATGGATGAGTGGGGCTCTTCATCGGTTCAGGGGTTACTTAACAATGATCAGTGCGCATTGATTGAATTATTTGTTGATCCAGAGCAACCATTTTCGCCTAAATTAGCCTCTAGAAAACTGCCGGACGGTACGATGGAATCGCCATCGCTGGAAGATATGGCGCCATTTCTAAGTCGTGAAGAATTGGCGGAAAATCTTTTTTTACAAAAGAGTGAATCATGAGTTTGTCGCCACGCAAAGTCTTGGTTTTAGGTGGTACTGGCGATATTGGGTCTGCTATTGCGAGTAGATTAACGCTTGATTTTGGGGATGAAGTAGTTACGGTAGGGAGTAACGACTTGAATCTAGCTGATACCCATTCTGTGGATCTTTTTCTAAAGCGGCACGGTTTGGATTTTGATGTTTTGGTTCATTCGGCAGGCTTTAATCAGCCTGGGCTGTTTGAATTGCTGGATATGAAAAATATCGAGTTGGCGATACAAGCTAATTTAATGGGTTTCTTAAGAATCTCTCAAGCTTTTATTCCGCACTGGAGGCTTCAGTCCCGGGGTGCCGTTGTAATAATTTCATCTTTGTATGGTTTTTTTTCGCGTAAAGGACGTTTACCTTATGCAATCTCCAAGCATGCTCTTATTGGGGCTATGAAGACCATGGCTATAGAGCTCGGAGAATTTGGCGTGATGGTAAACGCAGTCTCCCCGGGCTATATAGATACTAAGATGACGTCTAAAAATAATTCACCAGAAGTGATTCAAAAATTAGTTTCTGGAATTCCCGTTAAGAGGCTTGGGTCACCTGATGATGTTGCTCGGGCTGTTTCATTTCTTGCATCCCCGCAGAATCAGTATGTAAATGGTTTAGATTTGGTTGTGGATGGCGGATATTCAGTTGGTGGTTTTCAAGGGTAAATATGCAAAAAGATTTTTTTAAAATTCAAAATGTTGAGTTTATTAATTGGACTGAGGGTATGGGGGAGGAAAGTATTTCCGTTCAGTCATCTCCTCGTCAGTATTCAGTTGATTTTATTTCTAATTCCAATGGATTTTCCTGGCTTAATGATCGCATTAAGAGTCATGGAAAACCATTAATGCTGGCAGATAAATATGTTTTTGATACCTTCTTGTCCGGATTAAATATTAAGGGAATACCAACCTATAAATTTGAGGCAATAGAAGAAAACAAAGATATTCAAACAGTTCTAAGCGTTTGCGATTTTTTAAGTGAAAATCAAGCAAATCGAGGCTCTATGTTGTTCGTTATTGGCGGGGGAATTGTTCAGGATATTGGCGCCTTTGCTGCTGCAATGCTAAAGCGTGGAATTCCATGGACCTATGTCCCAACAACATTACTATCCCAGGGCGATAGTTGCTTGGGTGGAAAAACAGCAGTAAATCACAATAAAACTAAAAATTTACTAGGCCTCTTTTCCGCCCCTAGAAAAGTATTGATTGACAATACTTTTTGCAAAACACTAGATTTTAAAGATAGGATGTCAGGTGGTGGCGAGATATTTAGACTGCTTATAACGGGCGGAAAGAGTAGCTTTGAGTTGCTTGAACGATATGTAGATCAATTTATTGATGGGTCCATTGATGCAACTCAGAAATTAGTTGCAGCTTCATTGCAGGTAAAAAAGCGTATTGTTGAGAATGATGAATTTGAGTTGGATATTAGAAGGTCCATGAACTATGGACATAGTATTGGACATGCGATAGAGGCTCTTTCCAATTATCAAATTCCTCACGGTGTTGGAGTGGCAATAGGAATTCTCGTTGAAAATCGAATTGCGGTTAATCGAGGTATGTTGTCTCGCGATGAAGAAAAAAGAATGTACTCAGTTGGTAAAAAAATAGTGCCAAGTGACACGTGGCAAATCTTCTCCAGGCTTGATATTTCTAAAATTCTTCCTTTCTTAGCTAGTGATAAAAAAGTTGAGGGTGTAATCTTGAAATTAGCCACACTTAATTCCATTGGTGAAATGGTATTTGTGGATTTGTCTCTGGATGAAAAAGGACTTGTTGAGGTGGAAAAAGCCTTTAATGAAGTTATTCATTTCGATAGTTAAGCTCCTTCCGATTCCTGAGAAAAATGTCAGAAATATTACTCGTAGACTTCGGCGCATCGCGCATAAAGACATTGCTATTTGATAGTGCTGAGTCTGCAATTGTCGACAAAGAAGAGTGCGTTTCACCTAGCTCAAAGCCAAGGGCTTTTGTTGAAAATAGATTTGAAATCCCTATTGAGGAGTATTGGGAGGCGTTATTGGAGACTGCAGGAAAAATTATCCTTCGTCATCCAGAAAAAAATATTAAGCAAATGTGGATTTGCTCCGAGATGCATGGATTTGCCCTCACCTATCTAGATGGTCGAGCAATAACGCCTTATATAAGCTGGAAAGATCAGCGTGCAAATTTTGATGATATTAGCGGCGAGTCAACTTTTGAGAAATTAGACTCAGAGTTACGATCATTTCGGTCAATCACGGGTATGAATTTAAAGTCGGGGCTACCGGTTTTGACTTTGGCAAGCGGGTGCAGGACTGGATCTATCTCGGAATTAAAGGCCTTAAGCGAAGATGCCAACGTGAGGGTTCTCAGTTTGGTTGATTGGCTTCTTTTTCGTGGCGGTGAAAGTGCACCCAAGGCAAATATTACATTGGCCGCTGGCTTAGGTATTTATGACATTAATAGGCGAGCTATAAGCCAGGAAGTATTAAATAGTAAATATTTGCAATCCTTGAATATTGCGGGCTTAGATATACAGCACGACATATCTAAGCCTTTGGGCAGTATTCGCATTTTTGATTCTGCGATTTCTGTATTCGGGGGTATTGGAGATTTTCAAGCGGCGCTTGAGGGTTCTGAACTACTTAATAAATATGATGCAGTTCTTAATTTAGGTACGGGTTCGCAAGTAGCAGTCAGAGCACTCGATGCATCAGTGCCTGGTAATGATGAGGTTCGGATTATGTCCGATGGTAGTTTTCTAAATGTTATTACACACATTCCCTGTGGGCGTGCGCTTAATGTTTTCGCATCTTTTTTGGACGCCTTTTCTGCTGAGGGCGGGGGGCGAGATGTATTTTGGAAAGCCTGGTCCACGCTTTCTTCAGAGGTTATTCTGAAGTCTAAGTTGGTTAGTAATCTTGCGCTGTTTGAATCGGCATGGGGTAGACGTCTGGATGGTGGATTAAATGGAGCAATTGGCATAGATGAGGGATCATCATCTGTTTCTGATGTTTTGGCGGGTATAGCTAAATCGTGGCTGTTGCAATATGTAGATGCGCTGAACAAGCTTGACGCTTCCATAAAGTCAAAGAAGATCGTCGTGTGTGGTGGCGTGGGGCAAAAAAGTAAATTTATTATTCCCGTATTGGAGCAATTAATGCCCCAAAGACAGTTTCATTTGGCAACAACGCTGGCTGGCGAGGAGACTTTAGATGGTCTTTTGCGGTTAGCTATTAGTAATTAATAATCACTTTTTAATATTTAAGGAAAGATATGATTTCTCAGCGCGATAAAGAACTCTTCGAGAACCTATTTGTATTGGAGTTGGCGAATAACCATTGGGGCAAGGTAGATCGCGGTTTAAAAATTATTCGTGATTTTGGGACGATTGTTCGATACAACAATATTAAGGCGTCGATAAAGTTGCAGTTTCGTGATGTGGATAATTTTATTCATCCGGACTTTAAAGGAACTAAAGACTCAAGATATATTAAAAAAACTGAAGATACTAAATTATCGAAAGACGATTTCGCGCGACTGCTTGAGGAGGTTAAAAATGTTGGATGCATACCAATGGCGACCCCTTTTGATGAGGCTTCCGTTGATCTGTGTGTTGAATTTGATTTGCCCCTCATTAAGGTGGCAAGTTCAGATATAAATGATTGGCCTCTTTTGGAAAAGATTGCATCTACTCGTCGTCCAGTAATTATCTCTACAGGAGGCGCCTCGGAGAAGGATTTGGATGATGCGGTACATTTCTTCGAAAAACGCGATATTCCGCTTGCGATTAATCATTGTGTGTCCTTATATCCCTCGGAGGATGATGAGCTTAATCTAAACCAAATTGATTATTTAAAACAACGCTTTCCAAATCATGTAATAGGATTATCAACGCACGAATATCACGACTGGCATTCATCTATGCTAATTTCATACGGAAAGGGCGCTCGTACTTGGGAGCGACATATTGATATTGATTACGAAGGCGTGCCCGTCTCCAGCTACTGCACTCTGCCTGAGCAGGCAGATGTATGGTTTAAGGCATTTCATAAGGCCATGGAAATGTGTGGTGGAGCATCTGATGCGCGCCGGGTTATTTCTAGAAAAGAAATTGAATATCTAGATGCTTTGGTTCGCGGCGCTTATGCGAATAAAGATATAGAACCGGGGTATGAACTTAATGCAGAAAATTTTTCCAAAGATTTTTATTTAGCGGTACCACTGCTAAAAGGTCAATTATCGTGCCGTGAGGTTATGAATGGGGAGAAATTGACTAAATCAATCAAGGCCAATGAACCACTAACGATTGAGCATATTGATGGTCCGTATGCTGAAAATGAGAGTCTGAAGAAGCTAATTCTGAATCGTGGGTCTTAATTTTCATAAAAAAACAAGCGTGCCATCTAAGTCAATTATTTTTGATTTAGATGGCACGCTAATTGATTCGCAAGAGTCAATATTGGGAGCAATTGAATATGCGCTTGATAGCTTGGGAATAGAGGCAAAAATACCAGTTTCAAGGGATTTAATTGGCCCACCTTTGATTGAAACCATTTCAAAAATTACTGGACTGAGTGATCAATCAAAAATAAATGAGTTGGCAAAAAAATTTAAAGAGCATTATGACGAAATAGGCTATAAAGACGCCATTGTTTATCCTGGGATGAATGAGTTGATTAAAAGCCTGATCGAATCAGGCTATGTCTTGTATGTTGCAACCAACAAAAGACTAAAGCCGACATTAAAAATAATAAAGTATCTATCTTGGGGCCCATTTTTTAATTCAGTTTATTCGATTGATTTAAATGGTGATGGTGCTGTATTTAAAAATAAGGCGGAAATGATCCATGCATTACTTAGCGAGCAGTCAATCGACATAAGCTCAGCTGTATATGTTGGGGATAGGATTGAAGATTATGAGGCTGCCACCGCCAATAATATACCCTGCATATTGGTTGATTGGGGTTATGGTGAAAACAAATCAAATGTAGATAAAATTTTAATAAGAGCTAGCTGTGCTGTGCAATTACAAAAAATACTGCGAGGGCCATTGTGAAAACCTTATTAATCATCGGGGGCACAGGTTTTTTTGGAAAATCTTTTATAGACTCATTTGGCCGTGGGATGCTGGATAAATGGAGTGTGACCAAAATTCTAATAATCTCTCGGGACCCAAGAAATTTGAGCGTTGAAGCACCAGAATTGCTCGATCCACGAATTGAGCTGGTGGCCATGGATATTGGCAATGCAGTCACATTACCAGATGCTGATTATGTGATTCATGCAGCTGCATCAACAAATGCTGCTAGATATTTATCACAGCCAAGTCTAGAGAGGGCTAATATTCAATCCGGTATCTCAAATTACGTCAAACTAGCTACGAAATTCCATAAAAATTCAAAAATTCTTTATGTAAGTTCTGGTGCAATATATGGGGTTGGTCTTAATGAGACGAGTGGATTTAATGAGGATTGTGTAGGCGGTAATCTGGATTTAATTCCTATCGGCAAACGCGATTACGCAGCTGCCAAAATTGACGCGGAAAATTGTATGCGTGAATTAGGTGAATCTGGTCTTCAGGTAGCAATTGGGAGATGTTTTGCTTTTGTAGGACCCTATTTGCCAAGAAATCAACATTTTGCTGTTGGCAACTTCATAGGGGACGGTTTGTCTCGCAGGAATATAAAGGTGTCGGCAAGACATCTTGTCTATCGAAGCTACATGCATGCCGATGATTTAGTTGAATGGCTAATGACATTGTGTAGCGCTGCTAGTTCAGCTTGCCCGATATATAACGTGGGGTCGGATGAAGTTATTGAGATTGGTCAATTAGCTCATAATGTCGCGAAATTTTTTGGGGTCACGGTGGAAATTTCACAGGACAGGTTAAGTGAATTTGATTTTTATGTGCCAAAAATTGAAAAAGCAAAAAAAAACCTTGGGTTAAGACTTAAATATACATTGGCGGAATCTTTGAATTCAACAATAACAAGGTTATTGAAATGATATCAATTGCGACATTTATAAAATCACAAAAATTTAAATACCTTGTTGCTGGCTTGTGGAATACAGTCTTTGGATATCTAATTGGCGGAGGAGTCTTTACACTTTTGCAAGATAGGTTGCACATTATTCTTATTGGGGTGTTAGCAAATTTTGCATCCATATCTATGGCTTTTTTTACTTATAAAAAATTTATTTTTAGGACTCATGGAAATTGGATCGCAGAATATTTTCGCTGCTATGCCGTTTATGGGCTCAGCGCACTAATTAGCATTTTTTTGTTATGGATAACTGTTGATAAATTTCAAATGAACATATGGTTAGCGCAGGGTTTAGTTATTCCTTTGGTATTTATAATTTCATATTTCGGGCATAATTCATTTACTTTTAAAAAAAAGAATTAATACAATGAAAAAGCTAATTAGTATAGTTTCGCCCTGCTATAACGAAGAGGGAAATATTGAGAATTTATACAGGAAGGTTATGGCCGTTATTGACGGTCTTATGGACTACGAATTTGAATATATATTCATCGATAATAATTCTGTTGACCAGACCTCTACCATTCTGAGGAGTATTGCAAGTCAGGATAAGCGTGTAAAGCTAATATTTAATATAAGAAATTTTGGCCATATTAGGTCTCCATACTGGGGAATAATGCAGGCAAAAGGTGATGCAGTGATTTATTTAGCTTCAGATCTGCAGGATCCTCCAGAGCTAATATCTGAATTTATTAGGAGCTGGGAATTAGGTTGGAAGGTTGTATTTGGAATAAAACCTAAGGCTCAAAAAGGAAAAATATTTCATTTTGTCAGAAGCTTATATTACAAGATACTTGATGCAATGTCGGATGTAAAGATCATTCAAAATGCAACAGGTTTTGGGTTATATGACAAGGATGTAATTCAGCAATTTAAAAATATTCAAGATCCATATCCCTTTTTAAGGGGGCTAGTCTGCGAACTTGGATATCCAATTAAAACAATTGAATTTACTCAACCCTCAAGAGTTAGTGGGGTAACTAAGAATAATTGGTTAAGCCTCTATGACATTGGGATGCTTGGAATAGTCAGCCATACAATTTTCCCGCTAAGGCTAGCAAGTCTTATGGGGTATTTGATAGCAGGGATATGCTTAATCCTCTCTATTGCCTATTTAATCATGAAGCTCTTATTTTGGAATAGCTTTCCCTTGGGGTTTGCGCCTTTAATTGTCGGATTTTTCTTTTTAATAGGCATGGTCTTTATTTTTCTTGGATTTATAGGGGAATATATTGCAATTATTAGCTCTAAAGTACGAGCTAGACCTATAGTGGTTGAGCGAGAGAGAGTGAATTTTTAAGGTATGACTATTTTAGATAGCTCATTTCATACTCAAGGTTTTAGCTATGAAAACTACCCACTTTCTATAGTAATCCCGGCATATAACGAAGAGGGTCGACTACCCAAAACCCTTGAAAAAATATTGAGCTGGAACGAAATTAGCCCGGTTGTAGTAAATGAAATCATCATTGTGGATGATGGTAGTACAGACAGCACGCGCCAAATAGTTACGCATTATATAGGGGTTGATGAGCGCATTAAACTTGTCCAAGGGGGTCATGTTGGGCAAATGAATGCAATATTAACGGGCTTCAGGAGCGCTCAATCACCATACCTATTGAATATTGATGCCGATTGTCCAATAAATCTATCCGATATAGATACTCTTGTGCCTCTATTGGAGCGCCATGACATGGTGATGGGCTCTAGGCTCCTAAGAGGGTTGCCGGAAATAGGGAGCGTCACTGGAAAATCATTTTTCAGAAAAACATTGTCTTATGGATATTCGACGCTTTTTCGGATTCTATTTCCAGTAAACATCTATGATCCACAAATAGGCTTCAAAATTTATAGCAAAGCAGCATTCGACTCAATAATTGAAAGCATAAGATTGCCGCACGACGGCCTTAAAAGCAGTGAAATTGTCCTGAGGTTCTTTGGGGGTGGCTATAGGATTAAAGAGTGCCCAATCAATTATGCTCACGATGAGGATTCTCGATGTGTTCCGAAAAAATTTCCGATAAAAATTATCTACATAATCTTTATCAATCTTTTTTGTATGTATTCGATATTAAAAAAAGACTATAAATCTGGGATAGTTAAAAGAAAATGTACGAGGTTTTGAATAGATGAAAATTATTAGAGTTCCATTGAGAATTACTCTGGGAGGCGGAGGAACGGATCTTCCTGCGTGGTATAAAAATCATGGCGGCTACTTTATTTCAGCATCAATTAATAAGTATATTTACATTACTGGAACAGAAAGGTCTTTTGATAAAAAAATCTGGCTAAGTTACTCTAAATCTGAAATTTGCACATCTGTCAATGAAATACAGCATGAGTTATTTCAGAAGGTGCTGGAAAGATATCCCGTTGCAAACGGAATAGAGCTTCATTCAATTTCAGAGGTTCCAGGCCAGAGCGGTCTTGGTTCTTCAGGCTCATTTTTGGTGGGATTGTTATACCTGATGAACTTGATGAATAAGGTCGAAGTAAGTAGATCGGAATTGGCTGAACAAGCTTGCAGGATAGAAATTGAGGAGTTGGGAAAGAAATCTGGAAAACAGGATCAATATATTGCAGCTTATGGGGGGTTGCAGGAATTTACTATAGCGAAGAGCGGTCTCGTCTCCTCCAGTGAAATTAATTTAGGTCAGAGTAATTTAAACCGTCTTCACAATAATTTGTTGATATATTTCTCCAATTATCACAGGGATGCAAATACTGTATTGGCAGAGCAGTCGAAAAAAATATCTGAGAATAATATTGATAGGGCAATGCTGAGAATACAAGAAATTGGATATGAGTCTGGAGCCGCTATTAAAAGTGGTGACTTTGACGCATTTGGAGCTCTAATGGATGAGCATTGGAGTGTTAAAAAGTCAATCACAGACGCCATGTCTAATTCAACAATTAATACACTTTATGAATGCGCAAAAAAATGGGGTGCGCTCGGGGGGAAAATTATGGGGGCGGGGGGGGGGGGCTTTTATTTATTTTAT
>JGI26470J50227_1000219_pt1 | contig 26325 bp, 40 predicted proteins | sample FreactTroBogLake_FD_50227 | JGI IMG/M metagenome (IMG submission 50227)
TTTACAACGCAAGCGGTGGACAGGTTGGGTCAATGACGGCTGACTATGTAAGGGGTGGAATGTCTGTTTCTTCCAGCAACCTTTACGTCCCGGTGACTGGTTGGTACACGGTCAACTGGGCAATTTCATTTCAGGCATCCGGTGGCGCTCCGCCAGGCGGTAACTACGGATGTGGTTTTACAAGAAATGGTTCACTTGAACAATTTGTTTATCAAAACCTTCCTTCAATTCCATTTCCAGGTCAAACGGGCGGAAGAACTGTATTGTGCAATGCCGGTGATTATTTTGGGCTTTATGTCTTCTACGCACAAGGTGCCAACACAGCAACCCAGCCCGTCAACCACGGTAGCGGTGCAACATTCTTATCTGCAGCACTAGCGAGCAGGACGACATAATGACTGTACCGTCAAACCCACAAAACGTACAAGCAACCATTAGCGAAAATGGCGTATTGATAATTTTTGATGAACCCGTTGACAATGGAGGCAATGCTGTAATCGGTTACACGGTAACTTCTTTTCCCGACAACATTGTTTCAAAAGTGCCTGAAGGTTGTTTGCCTCAAACCGCCTATCCGATGTTGTTTAAACTTGACACAGATTATACATTTACGGTTGTGGCAACCAACAACGATGGAGATAGTTTACCTTCCGCTCCGTCCAATTCAATTATTTTTTCTTCCCCGGCAACTGAAAAAATAGTGAATCACTAATAAATATATTGGATATGGCGTTTGGGTATCGCTGACTATGGTGAGTCAATAATGGATGTATCAGCCTACGCAGCAAAAAATTTATTATAATATTAAAAACAATCTTGAGGGAGATTTATGGAAAAGTTTGTATTTCATGTGGTGTCACTTCCACACACTCAGACAACTCCTGAGTACGTAAGTTGTGCTTATACGCAAAAAGTCATCAAGTTCAGCAGGATGATGAAAGATTTAGGCCACACGGTATACGTGTATTCCTCGGAGGAAAACGAGGCTCCCTGTGATGAGCATTTTTCAATCATTTCAAAAAAAGAACAGCAAGAATGGTTTGGGGAACAAGACTACAAAAACAAATTTTATCAACTTTACTGGAACCACGATCACGATTCTTGGTTAACCATGAACTCTCGGGCCATTTCTATTATTGAAGAAAAACGCCACAGCGAAAAAGACTTTGTTGCCCTTATTGGCGGTAATTGTCAAAAGCAAATCTCCGACGGCCTTCCGGGAATGTTGAGCGTTGAGTTTGGCATTGGATACAGTGGCGTGTTTTCTAACTACAAAGCTTTTGAGTCTTACGCCTGGATGCACACAGTTTATGGAATGCAGGGAACCGACAACGGAACTTTTTTTGACACGGTAATTCCCAANTATTACGACCCAGACGAATTTGAATTTTCCCCCGACAAGGAAGATTATTGTCTCTATATTGGTAGAATGATTTCCCGCAAGGGTGTGGAGACAGCAATCCAAGCGACGGAACGAACTGGTGACAAATTGCTCCTTGCGGGACAAGGCGTAACACACTACGAACCGGGCAAACTAGTCACCGATGAATTTACTATTGAAGGCGATAACTTTGAGTTTATTGGTTCTTTGAATGTTGAACAACGATCAAAAATTATGTCCAAAGCCAAGGCCGTTTTTCTAACAACCAACTACTTAGAGCCTTTTGGTGGAACGTCTATCGAACCTTTGTTTTGTGGGACTCCAGTTATAACTACCGACTGGGGAGCATTTTCCGAAAATAACATTCATGGCAAAACCGGATACAGAATTCGTACTCTTGGTGAAGCTGAATGGGCGTTAAAGAATCTTGACAAATTAGACCCTTACGAAATTAAGGATTACGCAGTAAACAATTTTAGCCTTGACAGATGTAAATATCTTTATCAAGCTTGGTTTGAACAACTTTATACTCTCTGGGACGAGGGGTGGTATTCCAAATGGGATGCCGGTGTAGCAGAATATGGCCGCTATCGAAAATATATGTAGGTGTAAATGGCGCTAACCAGCGTTACCGTAACTGGAACNGTAGTAGACACAGAAGGCANTCCAGTCTCAGGCGCTCGCCTAAGATTTGCTCTCTCCAATTCTTTGGTTTCAACGGATGATGGAACAATGGTTTCCAGCACTCCGCAAACTATTGCCGCTGACAGCAGCGGAGATTTTTCTATTTCTCTTTTTGCTACCGACGATCCCACCACCGAACCCGTTGGACAAACCTACGAAGTTACGCTTCTTATTTCCGGCGGTGGACTTAATGACATGTTTTCACAGGGAACGTCGTTTCCGACTTATTATTTTGCGCTTCCTGCATCTACGTTTCCCGAAATTCTTCTTGTAAGCCTTATTCGCAACACAACTCCTTACGTTTTGGGTGAAGGACCAACCGGAGCTACTGGCCCAGTCGGCCCTCCTGGCGGTCCTTCCGGCCCAACCGGCGCAAGCGGACCTCAGGGTCACGTCGGAACAACCGGAGCGACTGGACCCACGGGTTGGACAGGACCCGCTGGAGCAACTGGATCAACGGGACAAACCGGGGCAACCGGACCACAAGGTCAAATTGGATTAAAGGGTGAAACCGGACCTATAGGACCTACGGGTGCTGGTGTCACTGGCGCTAGTGGACCAAGCGGTGCTACCGGCCCTATGGGTCCAATGGGAAATACCGGAGAAACGGGACCAAGCGGCCCAAGGGGATCAACGGGACCAACGGGAAGCATTGGTGTTAACGGTGTAACGGGAGCAACTGGTCCCACTGGACCAAGTGGTGCCACAGGAGCCGGTGTAACGGGCGCTACGGGGGCCTCAGGGCCTTCTGGTGCCACAGGGCCAGCAGGTGCCACAGGAGCGGGAACAACGGGTGCTACGGGTCCTACGGGCGTTAGAGGTTTTACCGGACCAATTGGAAATACGGGTTATACCGGGGCTCAGGGAGATGTTGGTCAAACCGGTTCACGGGGATTTGCGGGTAACACTGGTTCAACCGGACCTGCGGGCATAACTGGTTTTACCGGACCCACGGGCCTAACGGGTCCTGTCGGCGCTACGGGTTCTTTTGGGTTTACGGGTGCAACCGGGGCTGGAGTAACTGGTGCAACCGGGGCAATCGGTCCAAGCGGTTCCACAGGACCACAGGGGTCAATTGGCGCTACAGGGGCTACGGGATTTACTGGCGCACAGGGATTTACGGGTTCTGTCGGGTCAACTGGTTTTACTGGTCCCGCTGGTTCGACTGGGGCGGGTACTACGGGAGCAACTGGACCTCAAGGGCCACAAGGAAACACGGGTGCAGGGTTTACTGGAGCAACTGGACCAACAGGAGCAACGGGATTTACGGGTAGTTCGGGCGTTACCGGAGCTTCTGGACCAACAGGACCTCAAGGGTCAACAGGATTTAGTGGTTCAAGTGGACCCACCGGACCGAGTGGACCAGCGGGTGCCACGGGTGCCGGTAGTACCGGTTCAACTGGACCATCGGGACCCTCTGGTCCTCAGGGAAACACGGGTGCGGGATTTAGCGGTGCAACTGGCCCAACTGGACCAAGTGGAAACGTTGGTGCTACGGGTACTCAGGGAGCAACCGGTTCAGGATTTAGTGGTGCTACTGGTTCAACGGGACCTAGCGGCCCGCAGGGATTAACTGGCGAAACGGGTGCTGGGCACACGGGAGCTACCGGACCTACCGGATTCACCGGGCCTCAGGGCGATACGGGTCCAAGGGGATTTACAGGACCGCAGGGAGAAAGCGGCGATACGGGTGCTACCGGAGAAACGGGAAGCATTGGATTTACGGGTGCAACAGGGGAGACGGGCCCTCAGGGATTTAGTGGACCCACCGGACTTACTGGACCTCGTGGTTACACGGGTGCAACCGGTGAAACGGGTTCAACTGGAGAAAGCGGTGCAACTGGAGCGCGTGGTGAAACTGGATCAACAGGTGAAACCGGACCGCAAGGATTGACGGGTCCAAGAGGTTCAAGTGGACCATCGGGACCAACCGGCGAAAGCGGTGCCACTGGCCCCACGGGACCAAGTGGGAATGCGGGTAACACTGGTTCAACTGGACCCCAGGGCGAAAGCGGACCTCAGGGGTTATCGGGATCAACAGGCCCAACGGGTAATACCGGACCTCGGGGACTTTCTGGCGCAACCGGAAGCACTGGTCCTCAAGGAGAAAGCGGAGCAACTGGTTCTACCGGACCGCAAGGACTTAGTGGACCAACGGGTCCTCAAGGGCCAACGGGTGCAAATGGTTTAAATGGAACAACGGGAGCTACTGGGGCAATCGGATTATCAGGAGCGACGGGATCAACGGGTCCCACAGGATTGACTGGCCCTCAGGGTGATACCGGCCCAAGGGGTTTAAGCGGTGCCACGGGGAGTACTGGACCACAAGGTGAAAGTGGTGCCACGGGATCAACGGGCCCAATTGGACTTACGGGACCTACGGGTTTATCCGGACCAACAGGGCCTACGGGTCCCACCGGCCCGACTGGGCCCCAGGGTTTATCTGGCTCAACCGGTTCAACCGGCCCTCAAGGGTTATCGGGCGCTACCGGAAGTACTGGACCTATCGGTTTGAGCGGAGCCACAGGAAGCACTGGACCCACGGGGCTTACGGGCCCTCAAGGTTTGTCGGGCGCAACCGGATCAACCGGACCCACGGGATTGACAGGACCTCAGGGACTAAGCGGTGCCACCGGATCAACTGGTCCACAGGGTTTATCGGGGGCAACCGGAAGTACGGGTCCGACTGGACTCACAGGGCCTCAAGGTTTGAGTGGCGCAACGGGTGCCACCGGACCTACCGGCTTAACGGGACCCCAAGGTCTTTCAGGGCCAACCGGAGCAACGGGGCCAACCGGCCTCACTGGCCCCACCGGATTAACGGGTCCTCAAGGTTTAAGCGGTGCCACTGGCTCCACGGGGCCAACGGGTTTAACAGGCCCTCAAGGTCTTTCTGGTGCCACGGGAAGCACTGGTCCAGCGGGAAATACCGGAGCGACTGGTCCAACGGGAATGACGGGCAACCCTGCGGCTCGAATGGTTCCTACGGCGGTAACTTCTATTGCTTCCTCAGCCTTTCTTGCCACATGGACAAAAATTACGTCATTGTCATCTAATTACGTCAAAGGCAGTATGTCTTTTGCAAGCAATGCAATTACTGTTCCGGTGACGGGCATTTACCACATCAATGCGGCAACAAGGTTTGATGCCACGGGATCGTACACATTTGCTTTGGGAGTGGGAATTAACGCAATAACCTCACCGAATTATCAAACATCAGGGGCTAAGCCCTCGGACGCTAATGCGTACCAATCAGCCGTTATTGCCATGGACTTAAGCCTCACCGCCAACGATGTTCTGACTCTTTGGGCAGTACAATCGTCAGGTTCAGCAATCAACTCGGACGCTTCCGGTAACGTAACTTGGCTTAGCGTTCACCTAATAAGCGGTTAAAACATTTAATCGTAAATTAAAAAAATTGCGGCATTGACACATTAATAATTAAACATTTATTTAACTAATAATTAAAGGAAATTATGGCTTTTACACAAGTTGAAGTAACGGGAACGGTTAAAGACCCTTCTGGTAATCCCATGCCGTCCATTAGGGTAGAATTTGTTTTATCACAAAATCTTTTTTCTACAGATAATGGAAATATGGCAGCCGCTGCACCGCAAACAGTCGTAACTGACGTAAACGGCAATTATTCCATTTTGTTAACAGCAACGGATGACGCTACTACGATTCCGCGTGGACAAGTTTACGGATGTCGGATAATGGTAGCTGGCGGTAATACAAGCACTCAATTTGGAATTAATACTTCGTTTCCAACTTATTATTTTGCTCTTCCTAGTTCAAAAGCACCAACAGTTACATTTGCAAATCTTATCTATTCTTAAGGAGAATTATTGTGGGACACAATTTAACAACCGATATTGTCACTATGATTTTAATTATTTTTGGAACTTGCGCCGTGGTGATTCCAGTCACCATTGGTGCGGTTCTTCAATTGCAAGAAAAAATGCCAACAATTAAAGCCCGTTGGCACAAAGGTGTAAAAAACCATAATTAAACAAAACTTGTGATAAGATTAAAGTATTCCCAAAGGAGGACATATGGCTAAACTTGACGAATTTGATTTGTCAAACAAACAACGCAAGGAAATTGATGCCGATTTGGCAAATGGTGGAATTTCTCACGTTACAATTTCTGAAAAACTTGGAGATTGGGGTTTTGATTGGAGTGAAGCGTCGGTTCGACGTTACCGGAATAACCTTGGCGTTAAATTAGAATCCAACGAATCTAATTTTGATATTCCTCCACACCTTGATTGGGAAAAAGCAGAAATTGAAGTTGGTCCAGATGGTGGGGTGATTAGCACCGGAGTTCTTAACGAACCCATTGCCTTGTCAAATGGCTGGGATGGGGTTTTGCGTGGTTTTGGTTTAGACCCAAAACTTTTTGAAGTAGTCAATGACACGGTACGTATGTCCAAATGGCAAAGTTCCAAACGTTTAGACAACGGAGATCGTGACATTGTTTGGCTTTATAGTTACAAAGCACAATTTCGACGCAAACAAGCAGAACTGAAACCGCTTGACATTGAAGCCCTTCAAAAACAAGTAAACAAATGGAAACCAACAAAAAAAACCATTATTCAATCTGAAGAACCACCTTGTACGTTTGTTACCTGCTGGGCCGACTGGCAAATTGGAAAATCAGCAGGTGGTGGAGTGGTTGCTACTGTGGAAAAAATTCACGAAAGCTTTGATTTAACTATCGAACGGGTCAAAGAATTGCGTAAAGCGGGCCGCAATATTGAACGCATAGCGGTATTTAACATGGGTGACCCTACCGAGGGTTGCGATGGGAACTACGCTTCTCAATTGTTTACTGTAGAACTTACACAACGTGAGCAATTAAACATGGTCCTTGACCTTTGGGTAGATGGAATCATGTCTGTAAAAGCCGATGTTTTTGCTAGCGTTCTTTGTAATCATGGCGAATGGACGCGTCGTGGCGGAAACAAGCCCGTAACGAGCGACAGCGACAACGCTGGTGGTTACCTTGCTGACACCCTTTACAGGGTCCTAGATGGCAGGGAAGACGGTCCTAGCGAATGGCACATAGCGCACGACGAAATGGTTCAACTCGTTAACCTTTCTGGCGTGAACGTTGCTTTGACTCATGGACACAAAATCACAAGCTCTGCTAAAGAGTTGGACTGGTTGCGTGGTCAGTCAATTCGCTTGCTTCGCCAATACGGAAGCGAACCTGATCTTTGGGTTACCGCACACATGCACCACGTTAAAGTGGAAGATATGGGGCCCTGGTGGCGTTTGCAATGCCCCAGCCTTGATGGTGGTTCTAAATGGTTTACTGATTCATCCGGCAAATGGTCAACTCCGGGAACCATGACGTTTCTTGTTGGAAAGCATGATGTTCGTGGGTGGTCAGATATGTCAATTCTTGGTTCTAGCGTGGGGCATTTCTAATCAAACAATACAAACCCATAAAGCTTCCAAAAGAAACGGAAAAAGAACAACTAGCAACGGTCAAACGCATGAAAAAACGCAACAAAAAATTGTTGTTTGATGTTTGTCCAGTTTGTCAAACTTGGGCTGTCATGCTTCCCAACATGGGCGGGATGCACCCAACCTGCTGGGATAAAAACCGCCGAAAACGAAATCCCGTTGCTGATAAAAACCAAGGAACGTTAATTTAAAGTTTGTTGTGTAGTTGTTCTCTTCCAAACAACTCAACAAATGCTTCTTCCGGTTCAAGATTTTTTTTGTGACAAGACTCTCTTTGGTCAACGGTAGAACCACCCCAAATTCCAGCTTGTTCTTTGCTTTCGTAACCGTATTCAAAACAATCCAATTGAGACGGACACGCGTTACAAATTTTGCGAGCTTTGGCAACTTTGGAAGACCCACCCCTGGATGGGAAAAAAGTTGTTGACATGTCAAAAGGTTCACCACGTTCGGTGTCCTTATACAGTTTTCTTATATTTTCTATTTCATTAAAAATAGAACCCCTGCATAACGCGTCCTTAGTAAAATGAGGACGCGCTTTTTTCATGTAATCAGCCAACTCAAGGTTGTGTTGAATATTCATTAAATTATCGTACATGTAAGACAAAATACCCTTTCGGTTTTTATCTACAATAGCATAAATTACATCAATCTAATGACAACAGTGTAATTACCAGGCAGCACAGCCATTTTGATCTGGAATTGAAATTCCATAGGTTGCTCTAAATCTTTCAGCAACAGCAATTTGAGCATCAATACTTAAATCGGAAGTGCCCCCTGCTGCGGTCCAGTTGGTTGCATTAATGCCCAAACTGTCTGGATAAGCAGGAAAACCATAATTCCCCCATCCGCCCTCTTCGCATATTGCCACCTTCGTCCAAGCCGCCGTAAGGTCGGTTGAAGCTAACGGGGGATTGTTTGGTGGTAACGATGTGGTTGTTGTGACGATGGGTGCGACAACCGTTGTAGGCGTTGGTGCGACCGTGGTGGTTGGGGCTTGCGCAAGCGCAGGCAATGTAGGAATTGTTTTAACAATTGATGCTTTCTTGGATGTAGAAGCCACGTTTTGTTGAGGGGGCTCCTGTGTTGTTGAACATGCGGCTGCCAAAGTAGCAACCATAAATAAAATTACGAATAAGCGACGAATCACGTACACTCTCCTTCTTGCCGTTGGACGATAAAATATCGTTCCTCTGTTGGGTTGGTCGGTGGCAATGGCTCTTCGCTGATGACGAGGCCGAAATGCCGATGTGGCTCGTAAAGCTTCTCCTTTTAGTCGCTTTTTTCGTTGTATCTATATTTTATCACACTTTAAGAAGGGTCAAGTTTTACCCAAAAGCATTTCTGAAACGTGTTTATGGGACTCACTTCTGCGTTCTGAAGAATTTTCAGAAGAAAATTTCCAGCCACATCCAGCGGCCAAACATCTGCATTCAATCCCTTTTATGTCATCTCCAATGTCAACAATATGTTCATGTTTTGCAGTCATTTAAAACTTGGTTTCTAAATTTTTGTGAGCAAGTTCAACAATTTCATCCCATTCCACTACAGAGGGATTCTTGGCGTCAACTTTTGAAAGTTCGTCGCGAAGGTTGGTGGCTAATTCGTAAATGCGTTGAGAATCCGCCTGAAGGCCAGAAAACAACATTCCCATGTAACTGGTTTGTACAAACATTGAATTTAAAGCATAAGCGCGCTTTATTGAAAGAGTATCGCTAATTTCCATCAGATCGTTTAAAAGGGTTTCCACAACATCACCCCACGAATCATCAGTCATATGCAATTCTACTTCTTCGGGTGTTAATTCTTCTAAAGCTGAAATTTTTGTCATATTTTCTCCTTAATTAATTTGAATGTATTTTACGGCGCCCAGACCATTCCGTCAAATCGGATGGTAGGGGAATCTAATTTTCCGACAATTTCTATGATTTCAACTTTACCGGCTTCCAAAATATAATTGCCAGCCATAATTGATTGCCTCCACCTAAGGGGCGTGTGATCCATTAAATCTGCGTGTCGAACAACTTTGCGAATACCTGAAGCCACAATGGCCCGAGCGCAGTCGGCACACGAAGCCCAGGGTGCAATCATTGTGCAACCATTTAAGGCTAATCCCACTTTTGCGGCACTGTAAATTGCTTTTCGTTCGGCGTGTTCCATCTGCAAAGCTTTTGGCACAAATGATTCTACGCCAATTGAAACTGGAGCATTGTAAGCCGACAATACAATTTTTTTATTGACATCAATAATAATTGCGCCAACCTGAGTAGACGGATCGGGACTTTTTTGAGCTTGCATGTAAGCCAGCCAAAGCCATTGTGAATTTTCTTCGTGTATCATTAATGATCGTAAAAAGGTTTGTGTGTCAAGAAATCAAGTTGTTCTTCAAGAAATTTAATCTTGTTTTTGTTTTCTTCAATAATTTCAACAAGATATTTAATTGTTGAACGAACATCGTTGTCGTACCCACCAAGTTGAAGTTTTTTTGTAATTTGTTCAAAATTTGAATGCGTGTTATCTTTGTGATGCTCTTTAACCATTTTGCTTTCCTTCGTAATTTTTGTAAATCATCACATTGTTGTTTAACCAACCCATGTGATAACCGGATACAAGGTAATTTTTAAAAAAGAATTCGTCTTCTTCGTCCCTTGTCAAACCTTGACCAATAAGTTTTTCATTCCAATATTCTTTAGGTTGGCAATTGATATGACCGATACCGCCTTGTCCCGGCATCGCCGCAGAAAATATTAAAACATTTTCAACGCATTGAACAAGATTAACAATTGCTGCATTTGCGTTTTGTTCTTCAACGTGTTCCAAAACTTCCAAACATAAAACAACATCACAATTTAAAGACGGAGATTCTTTTGTAAGGTCAATTTTGTGAAGTAAGTCTGGATTAATTTTAGCAATTGAAGGCATAAACGCAAAATCTTCAACATCACAACCGTAAATTTCACAATCAAAATATGAAAGATAAAGGCCGGTAGCACAACCAACGTCAGCAACGCTTTGAGGATTGTAACGCCATTTTATAAACCTCGCCAAACGTTCAGCTTGTAATGCTTCTTCGTCGTTTATTTGTTTATAATCAAACATCAATTATTCCCAGGATCGTTTAACAAATCCACGGCTGTGGGCTTCTTGGGGATTGTCTGTGACCTGCGTGTGGCAGTACCGGCAACAGCAAATATAAGCGTCGTCTGAATCTCCGACAATTTTGCCACCAACTCCTCTAGCAAGCCGTTCGTGTACGTCTGTTGATTTTTGAGTGCAGTTACCGTCCCAATTAATTCCGCAAGTTGGGCGTTCTGCGAGTAATCGTTGTACCAGTAATCTTCTTTTGACATATATGGCTTCCATTTTTTTTGACCGAAATTTAATTTTTGTTTTAGTCGTTAATGTTTTTTTGGTTTTTAACGGCGTTTTAACTTGAAGCGGTTTATTGGTTTTTAATCCTTTTGTCCTTTTAAGCGGAGTTTTTTTCACTGTTGGCGATAAGATGCCATTAAACTTCTTAAAGCTTCCAATTCAGCACGAATTGACAAAAGCGCCTGTCGAGAAGCCGATTCGTGAGCTTTTGCCATTTCGTATTCTTGACGAAATTCATCTGTGTCAACCGTTGCCAAAGAATCCGCTAATTTGTCTGTAATTTTAACGTCTTGATATTTACCTTCAATGCGACGATTGACAAATGCACTAGCTTGCACCGTTTTAAATTTTGCCTCACGATGAGCAAGTTCTTTTAAATCTTTGGCGTGTTGTTTTGTGGCTTCTTCCATTGTAATGATGGCTTTGCGCATGCGGTTTTCAATTTTGTCATAATTAAGATCATCAGTCAAAATTAACCCCCTTGTCGAATAGCNTTTTTATAATTCTTCATGTCAAAATGCTTTTTACAATGACCGTTTAGATACGGACTTCTTTGACAATTTTTGTCTTTGCAAAGTGTTTTATCTAAAGGTTTATAAAAACGACCGTAAGTTCGATGACCGTCATAAGTGTCATCAGTAAGTTGCCTGTGCCCAGCCATTAAAATTCTTCGTAACTGGGTTCAGAGGCGTTGTCAATATGAGACTGAAAATCTTCAATGATTTTGCTAGCCTGACTCTTGGTAAGCAATTCAAGAGGCGTAACGGGAGCACCCAAAGCAATTTCAATTTGCTGATACATTTTGTCGTCGTCCCAGTTGAGCGACTTGTGCGCCATGGCCCAAATCTTTTTACGTTGTGGTTCGGTAATGGTGTTGCCACTAGAACTTCCACTGGTAGCAGGTCGCGAATTGTTTTGTGGGGCCTGACGTGCAGGTTGTGAATTACCCTGAGGTGCTTGACGTTGAACGGGAACGGCTTCTGGGTGATCGAAATCGCCTTCGTCCATTCCGCCAATGCCAAACCAAAAGGTTTGAAAATAAAAATATTTAGCCGCATTGGAAAGCGCTTTGTTCATGGCTTTGTCTGCAACATCAGCGGCTTCTCCAACAATAACCGATTCAACGGTATCACCCGCAGGTCCGGTAATTGTGTAATTCATCAATACGGTACACCAGCGCTGAATGTTGTTAGCGGTTTGACGATCTTGAGATTCGTAAGAAAGAACTTTTGGAACAATGGTTACGCCAACATTGTTAAGAACAGGCTGTACGGTGGTAATAAGTTGATCAATTCCACGAAAGCTGTAACGTTGATGTTCATTGAATCCGTCTTTGGATAAACCGCCGACCTGGCGTGAAACTTCGTTAATTGCTTCATGTACATTCATAATGGTATCAGTCATAATATCTCCTTTTGATTTCTCTGTGGGTCAGTATAGCACACTTTTAGCCTGCCGATTTACGCAACACTCTTGAACCTGGTCGCGTTTTTTTAACGGCATCCCAAATGTCGGGGTAGTTAGAACGTAATTTTTCTGCGTCTACGCTTTCAACGGATTTGCCCGACTTATAAGTAAATAATTTTTCTCCATTNGCTAGGCCGACTTCAGCATGACCAACCATTTCAAGAATGCGAGCCCGAGCTTCTTTGCGTTGAGCGTCTGCTTCTTCTGCGGCCGTTTTAAGTGCTTGAAATTCCGACCATGCTTCGTACAGTTTATCACCACCGTCAAAAACGGAACCAGGTTCCACTTCACTAAAACGATGTTTTTGTGCGTTTTCCGTAGATTCAGAACCATCAACCGGCGGAGGGGTTTTGCTTTGAACAAGGTCCCAGAACATAGATTCGGCAGCAATAAGGTGATCAACATCTTCGTCCACAATGGGCATGTCACGAATAACCAAACCTTTGCCAGCCAATAAAGCTACAAACGTAACCGTCAACACGCCTGCAACCAGGCTGTAGTGAAGGCCCTGGTAATAATATGATGTTGGAATAGCATCATTGTTCCAATGATGTACGGTTCCAGGGCTAGCAATGCCAGAGGTTTTGCATTCAACAATTCCATAAACTCCCGGCGGTGGAATCATTTCTCGCCATTCGGTTACTTTACCGGCGGGAAATTGTTCTGAAGGGTCAACCTCCCAATAATCTACGTTGGCAAACATAAAAGAATGTTCTTTGGAAACCAGAATAACAGGCCAGCCAACAACGGCCATGTTGTAATCTTCGGCGTATGCTTCGGCAATGACGGGTTCAAGCCTGTGCCCCCATTTGGCTGGCATTCCAGCATCGTCTTTTTCGGCAAGACCAAGTTTGTCCATCCAAAGTGCATAAGGAGATTTGTACTTGTTGACGCCAAGAATTGTACCGGCATCAGAGCCACCAATTCCTAAACGCCTTCGNGTAGCAAGCCATTCTTCTTCGCCCATGTCCCATGTGGGAATTATTTCAAAATCGTTCATCGAAATCTCCTTTTTTTAACAATTGTCATACTGCGAGCAATGTTGTCATCAAAATTAATAAGTTTTTCTTGCCTAAGAAAATGACAAGTTTTGTGAACCGTCCCCAANGGAAGGCCGCTTAATTTTACCAGGTCCCTGTAACTAGGTCCATAGGAGTGATTTTCNTTAAACCATTTTTCAAGGGCTTTCATAACCGTTTCCATGTTTCTGTCTTTGGCCGAAAGTTGTTTACTCATGTCAATTACTAGCCTTAATTGTTTGCAAGGTAAGTGTTTTAATTTCTTCAAGCATTTTTGGGTTTTCTTTTAAGTATGCAACGGTCTTGTCAATGCCTTGACCGATTTGTTCTCCTTGATAAGAATACCAAGCACCAGCCCTGACAACAATTCCAAGTTCTACAGCAACGTTAATTAAAGAACTGATCTTGTCAGCGCCTTCGCCAAATACAATGTTGAACTCCGCCACCTTAAACGGNGGCGCTACTTTATTTTTAACAACTTTTACGTTTACTCGGTTAGAAACGGAATCTCCCGTTTTGTCTTTGTTGGTTTCTTTGCGACGAATATCTAAACGAACAGAAGCGTAAAATTTCAAAGCGTTACCACCGGAAGTAACTTCAGGCGATCCGTAGATAACTCCAACTTTGTATCGAAGTTGATTAATAAAAATAACTAAAGTGCCAGTTTTGCTAACAATTCCAGTCAATTTTCTCAGAGCTTGAGACATCAAACGAGCTTGCAAGCCGACGTGAGCTTCCCCAAATTCACCCTCTACCTCTGCCCGTGGAACCATCGCTGCCACGGAATCAAAAACAACTACTCCAACATTTCCCGTTTGAACCAAAGTTTCTGCTATTTCTAGGGCTTCTTCAGCGTTGTCGGGTTGAGCAAACAACAAAGATGAAGTGTCCAACCCAAGCGCTTCGGCGTATACGGGGTCAAAAGCGTGCTCAGAATCAATATAAGCGCACTGGAGGCCCATTGCCTGGGCTTCCGCAACAACGTGCATGGCTATTGTGGTTTTGCCGGAAGATTCTGGCCCGTAAATCTCTACAATGCGACCCTGAGGCAATCCGCCAACGCCTAAAGCCACGTCAAGGGGCAAAATTCCGCTTGGAATAACAGTAATATTGCGATCTACGCTACTGTCGTCAAGGTGCATAATGGAACCTTTGCCAAACCTGTCTTGAATGGATTTGATTGCCCCATCAAGATTTTCTGCGTCCTTTTTTGCCATATTTTTCTCCTTAAAGTTTTCATTTTCATTGTATACAAACAAATGTTCTTTTGTCAAGTCAAGCCCGATTTGACCTTTTTTCTTAAATGATGTATCCTTGCAGACATGAAGATCGACTTATTCCCCCAGCAATCAGTTCTTATGCTGATTGGAGATAAATTGGTTCTTAAAACTCCTTATAAAAAACAATTTGTTACCGAGTGTAAGGAAATACCAGAGCGCAAGTGGGTTAGCGAACGCAATCATAGCGAATTTCCAGTGTCTTCTGTTACTTTTGTAATTGACATTTGTGATAGATGGGGAATTAAAGTTGCTGATGAAATACGAAATCTTCCACCATCAGAAAGCACTGAATTTAATCCAAGAAACATATCCAAGGAAGATAATAATCTTTGCATTAAATTTTTATACAATCCCGAAATATTAGCAGACCTTAAAACCAATTTGCCCCAGGCTCGTTGGCATCCGAATATTAAAACTTGGGTAATTTCAGAAGAATTTTCCGATGTTGTTATAGATTTTGCTTTGAAGTGGGATTTTCATGTTGAACCAGGAATCGCTGAAGCCATAGATCGTCTTATGGCTGAAAGAAAAGCCAATTTTGATCTTTCTTTAGCCGTAGACGGAGATGTTGAAATTTCTGGGGTTCACAGCGCATTATTGCCATATCAAAAAATGGGTGTTTCTTATTTGTTGAAAGCACGGCGAGCCATTCTTGGCGATCAACCTGGACTTGGAAAAACTTTACAAGCACTTTCGGCGGTAGTTTCGGAATCGGCGTTTCCCGCAGTAGTGGTTTGCCCAAACACGTTAAAATTAAATTGGCGCAATGAAATTAAAAAGTTTTATCCAGATTTAACCATAAATCTTGTTTCTGGCAAAAAGGAAGAGACGTTGCCAAAGGCTGACGTTACTATTATTAATTACGACATAGTATACGAACGAGTTGACAATTTGTTGGAATTAAAACCAGTTTCACTTATTGCAGATGAATCTCACGCTATTAAAAACGGAAAAGCTTTTTACACTTGTCCCAATTGCGAAGCCAAAGTGCGTTCTAACGCTAAAAACTGTTCTGCTTGCAATTCATCCGATATCAAGCCAAACCGTCAGTGGACCGTTAAACGTGCTGGCGGCGTTATGCGTTTGGCGGAAAGCATTCCAGACAATGGAATGATTTTTCTTTTGACCGGTACTCCAATTACTAATCGACCAATTGAATTAGTGGCACAACTTGAAGCCATTAGAGCGCTAGATGTTTTTGGTGGTCGTTGGAAATTTGAATCGCGCTATTGCCCCAATGGCAAAGGTGCAGCTTTTATGGAAGAATTGAATCGTAAAATGCGTAGCGCTTGTTACATTCGACGAAAAAAACAAGACGTATATGGAGAATTGCCTGACGTTAGAAACGCTGTGCAAACGCTTAATATTCCTGCTTCAGCATATACAAAATATCACAAAGTAGAACAAGATGTTATTGATTTTTTTGCTTCTAAGGCAAGGGAAGTGGCAAGGGTTGAAGGCGAGGATGCAAACGCAGCATATTGGGAAAAATTTTATCAATTGCAATATGCAGAACACTTAGTTCGACTGACTGCTTTGCGAGATTCGGTGGCGGAAATGAAGTACGATGCCATTTCGGATTGGCTGGATAATTTTCTTGAATCCGGCGATGAAAAAATAATTGTTTTTGCCGAACATATTCATTTGGTGGAGCGTTTGTTTGAACGTTACGAAAACATGGCCGTCAAGGTTCGTGGAGGGGTTTCAAATGATGATCGCATGGTGGCTGTAGAACGTTTTCAAAATGATCCAAAATGTAGGGTTTTTATTGGTAACATGAAAGCAGCAAGTGAAGGGTTGACCCTTACTGCGGCAAGCGATGTGGTGTTTTGTGAACTTGGTTGGACTCCTGCCATTCACGAACAGTGCGTGGGCCGTGCTTACGGTCGTGTAAACGATCTTCACGGCGCTACCGCTTGGTATCTTTTGGCTGAAAAAACAATTGACGAAGATATTTTTGAGCTATTGGAAGAAAAGAAAAAAATTGTTGATGCAGTAACCGATGGTAACGACCCGGTTGATGGTAGCAACGTTATTATAGATTTGATGAAGCGTTTGACAGAAAGGGGATTGAATGATTGTTAGAACGCCCAACCGCCATAGGTACACCATTATCTCAAAGGTTCCACTAGAGGATTCTCGGCTTTCCTGGAAGGCTAGGGGTCTTCTTTCTTATTTGCTTTCCAAGCCAGACAATTGGACCGTGATTGTNTCTCACCTCGTAACGGAAGCGCCTGACGGTCGCGACGGCGTGACGGCAGGGTTGAAGGAACTTGAAAAACTTGGTTACATTAAGAGAACAAAGCGGCTTAATAGCGGTAACCGTTTTGACGGCATGGATACTGAGGTTTTTGAGGAACCGACCGTAACCGGATTTTCCGTAACCGGAAATTCCGTAACCGGAAAATCCGTCACTAATGAAAAAGGATTATTAAAGAACAATAATAATAATGAAATGAATCGCGCGAATGAAAACGATTTGGACCTTTCCAAGGAAAGGCCCGACACTCCCAAGAATACTTATTCAGAAGATTTTGAGGCTCTTTGGAAGCTTTACCCTCGCAAAACAAACAAGCANGGAACGTACAAAAAATTTCTCTCAACAATGTCCAAGGTTCCAGATGCTGATTACTCAACCATTTTGGAATCAGTGATTGCTTATGCCGAAAGCAGGGAAGGCGAAGAGGAGAAATACACTCTTCACGGTTCAACTTTTTTTGGGCCTGACGAAAGGTGGAGAGATTGGACTGTGGAATCAAAGTCTGAATCTGAAAAAGAATTTGATGCCGTTTGCGCCGTTGTGTACGATCAGTGGGATGCCGAGATGGTTTGGTTAAACCCAGACACGGGGCGGGAGTCACGACAGAATCCCTCCATTGGGGGCTACAAGCGCCCCAGAGGGCCTAAAGATACGTTTGTGGCCTCCGATGGCACATTGTATGAATTCGACCCCTCAGGGCGCCGTGTGGCGCTTTAGAATGAAAACATTGTTTTATGGTCTATTGACAAAATTGCCGACATGTGATAAATTTGGTGTTTCAAGAGCGAAAAGAGGGGTGAGCGATGTCAGGGTATCCGCACAATAGGGACGCAGAACAGGCGATCATAGGTTCAATCTTTAACCAACCTGATCATTTGTCGGAAATGGCAATGGATTTAAGCGGCGAAGATTTTTTTAGCGCACCAATGGGTGTTGTCTGGGACATGTTTGTTACGATGTATCGCAAGGAGGGTTCAACAAAGATTGACCCAGTAACGTTATCTGAAAGGGCGGGCGTTTTAAGCGCTGTTCAACTTGTAGATTTACAAATTACGGCGGCATCTGCCACTAGGTCTATGGTGGAGAGCGTTTTGCGCCATTCTGCGGCNAGAAAGCTGATGGTTAGAAGCCAAAAGGCGCTATCAAACCTTACAGATGGCTGTGACCCATACGAAGAGGCTGTAGACATTGAAAAGTTCGCGGCTCAACTAGGTTCATCACAAGGAATTTTAGAGCAGGAATCGGTTACGATTTGGGAATTGTCTCAAAACGCCACACAGGTGGCACCTGTAATCATTCCAGGCATGTGCAATCGGGACTATCGAACCATTGTAGTGGCAGAGGAAGGTAGCGGTAAGTCGCTTCTTTTGAGAACGATTGCCATGACCACCGCACAGGGGGTTCATCCTTTTACTCATCGAAAGATTGAACCAAAGCGGGCACTGATTGTTGACCTTGAAAACCCAGTTCAGTCAATTTTGGACACGGCTGTAGGTTTGGATAGCGCTTTGGCTGTTCGTTCTGACGATTACGACGAAGAGCGGCTAAGGATTTGGAGAAGGCCCGGTGGCATCAACATTCGACGCCTTGCCGACAGGGCGGCTTTACAGCGAGAAATAGCCATGCACCAGCCAGAGCTTGTTTGCATTGGGCCGATTTATAAGATGTATTCACGAAAAAGTGGAGAATCTTATGAAGATTCTGCCGATGAGGCTATGTCCATTCTTGACGACCTAAGAACTCGGTACAATTTTGCTCTTTACATGGAGCACCATGCGGCTAAGGGCAGGCAGGGGGAAGGAAGAGATTTGTCCCCGATGGGCTCACAGCGATGGATGGCATGGCCGGAAATTGGAATTAGTTTGTATAAGGACAAGACCGACCCGACAACTTTTGACGTTAAAAGGTTTCGTGGTGACCGCCTTGCTGGCGTTCGCTGGCCAACACAGATAACTCGTAATAGAATGTTTCTAGTGGACGGAGTTTACAGAGACGGTGGAGGTGAACTGCCCGGTGATGAATTCTAGAACCAGAATTTCGGAATACGTTGTAATGTTTGCAAGTATTGACGAACTCAGGATTCAATTGTTAAAAAAAATTAAAGATATGACTTTAGAAAATATTGATAAACAAGATTCTGAACAAGCTCAAGCCGAAATTGACGTTTTGACTGCCAAAGTAGATTTTGTTAACGATATTGCCGCTAACATTATTAACGCTTTTATGGAAAACGAGACTCTTAATGGAAATTAACCCCGAAGAAATTTGGAACGAACATCATCCAGATCAAAAAATTCCTGGCACTGAAGAACCCCTGGACGGCAATTGTGGTTCTCGTTTGCGCTCAAAAGATTTAAGAGAACTTGGAATTGTTCGATATTGTGGAAACAAAGCAGGCAAAGGAACCGACCACATAGGGTTTGGGACTTGNCGTCATCATTTAGGAACAAGCGCTAAACATAAAAAAAACGCAGTTGTTGCTGAATCTAAAAAAGAACTTGCCATGTTGGCCAGCACGTTAGAAGATTCTCCCAACATAGATAATCCAGAAATTGAAGCTTGGAAACTTGCTACAAAAATGAAACAGTGGACGCTGATTCTTGAAAATAAAATGGATGAACTCAACGGCATGATCGCTACTACCGACGATGCTGGAGTGGAACACGTTAGAGCGCTAATTGAAGTTCTAGAACGTGCGTGGGAAAGATATCAATCTGCGTTGGAATTTATGATGAAATTTGATTTGCGTAAACGGGTTTTAGAACTTGAAGAACATCAAGCNCGCCTTGTTGGTCAAGCCTTTATGGCCATTATTCTGAATCAATCCATGCAATTAGACGAAGATCAAATCGACCTTGCCAGAACTTTGTTTGCTAAACAAATGACGGAAATGGGAGCAGAACTGGAACCCAGTTGGGCNGTGGGCGTGACCATTGACGCTGAAATAGTTCAATAGCCACACCCACAGCCCTTATGGATTAATTACCAAACGGGTTGGTTACTGCAACATCTTGCTTTTCGCCCGTAAAACGAACGTAAGTCGTGTAGGTGTTGTCTTCTTGTTTCTGAGAAACGGCTTCATAAGGAAGCGTTTTTCGATCCAAGCCCGTCAACTTAGGCAAACCGGTCAACGTCTTGAGCGCAACGCCCGTGTCGGTTGAATACTTCTTGCCAGTTCGCCACACGAACCATTTGCCCGGGTTGGACATAAGCTGATCACGGTAAAAATGCGTTCGCATCGTACCTCCGCGTGATCGGCGCATTAGACCTTCTCGGGGTTGTCCTTCTGGCAATGGAATGAATTCTTCATTCGTCATTATTTTTTCTCCTTTTCTTTTTATTTATATTTTGAGCGTAATATACGCCTCTTCTCATTATATCACCAATAAGCATGCCGTATTGCACGTTTGCCGCACGTTCGTTTTGTGCGCCTTCCATGGCACTTGTTACATATTTATCGCTGATGAGAACATAAACCGTTTTTTTATCAATATGATCAAAAATTGGACCTTCTCCACCGATTGCTTCGGAAGAACTGCAAATTAAAATAATTTCAGCACCACTGCGTTCGTCAAATCCTTTGCTAAGAATGTCTTCATCATTATCTTCAAATTCTCCAGAAATAAATTTTCCTTGCATTAAACATTTCCCCTTTCTGCTTCAACGTCACGAACAAAATAATGACCTTTTTTTACTTTGTGGAACAAATCCCTGCGTTCTCGCATAAACTTAGTTACCACGTTATAAGAAAGCTCAGTCTGTTCTGACAGCGCTGTGGGCGTTATATCAATGCCAATATGCTCTTTGGTCCAAGCCTCTAAAACGCTGGCAGATGTAAGACGTTTGCGGGATTTGGGTATATACTCATATACTTCGCCCACAAGTTCTTTAATAACAGATTGTGAAACCATGTGTTCCCTAAGAGAGGGCCCNACGTTTTCTCCGTTACGTTCTGCTTTGGCTATAATTGCTTTTGCCCTATAAAGCTCTTGGGCGTGAGATATATTGTTGCTCATAACTATTCTCCTTTCATTAACAACATACTACCACAAGGGCGTATCTTTGTCAAATGCGGCAAACAACATATTTGCCAACGGAAAACACTATAGCACATAAATGGTGTTTTGGTCAAATTTTAAAAAACGGGCTGGGGNGGGACACCCCCGTAGCGTCCCCGCCCNCCCCATGCCGTATGACCGCAATTTGTATATGTAAAAGGAGCAAAAACACGTTGCGGCGCAAAACTCATCATATCAAATAACTTTAATTTGTAACAAGTATTTGAACATCAGTTCGACAAANGATGTCGAAACATGCTATAGTGATGTCCTAACATATGGATGTATNCGATTTGGGCCAGACAGTAGGATGTCAGGGTATGTTTTGACAAGAAAAAATCTTTGTGGTATGCTGAAAAAGTTGAAAGGAGAAAATATGTCATTAACAATTGAATCTAAAACCTGGAAAAAAAGAGCGGCGTGTTTGGGGTTCCCGGCTGTTATTTTTTACCCGGAGGATATGAAACCAGAAACCAGCACTCCGGCTTTGGAAATTTGTCGAAATTGTCCAGTTCGTTTGCAGTGTTTGGAACAAGCTTTGATTCGTAATGAATCAGANGGAATTTGGGGTGGAACGCTTCCTCAAGAACGAAAGTCAATAAAGCGAAAAAAAATCACTGCGTCCAAATACCTGCAGGTTCGATGCGGAACCGAAGAGGGTTACCAGCGTCATAAAAAGGCCGGTCAGGAAATTTGTGAAGAATGCAACACTTATTANTACAAAAGCATTTTAAACGGCAAACGATCTAAAAAGGCTTCAAAATGATTCTTATTGCCATTTTGCTGACTTTGGCTGTTTTGATTGCCCTGGTTGTTGCTGCTCACATGATTTTGCCAGTAATACTCGTAACGTTAATTATGGCGTTTTGTTTTTGCGGTTTTGCCGTAAGGGATTAATTATGGAAACTTTTAACGCTCAAGAAGGATTAAACGCCTTAGAGCAAATTATCACCAGAAATTCGGTAGCCAGGGATGCTATTGACTTGGCGTTGAAAAATGCCATATTGGCGGCTCAATGTTTAGATGGGGACTATTTGGTTCAGGAGGAAATGGCCATTATTATTAATGCCGTCCAAATATTGGAATTGATAGAAACCAGCGCTGAAGCTTTGTATGCGTATGCNTGGGAAAGGTATGCGGAATGAAGGGTATCACGGACCCTGCAAAAATCGCGGGGATAATACAGGAATTGAAGGAAATACCAGATAACACCGTTGAGGTATCTCGGACAGGGTTGTTAGAGGTATTAGAAACTCTAGTATGCCTGGATGCAAAAATCGCGGGGAAAATGCAAGACCCAAGAAATGCGGAGAAAGGCTGGAAATATGGTTAACGACAGAATGAAGTGGATTGAAGAAGCAACAATCGAAAAGCTTGAGCAATAGATACTAGAACTTAGGTCAGCATATGCCTATATATGTGACGACTATGCTCAAGTAGTACAAGAGATGACGTATATCCATAGTGTATTGGATCGTTCCTCGAAACACACGGAAAACAACTATGGTCCGTTAACAAATTTGCGTAAACGCTTTATTTGATAATAGGGAGTTTATATGGGGTTTGAGGGGTCGTGGGTTCAGAAAGTATGATACGTCACACTCGTTTGCCCCAGCCCCACGCGTATGGATGTTTGATCCAGCGTTAATACGTCACAACATTCGGGTCCTTAATACGTCACCGTTTTTTAGCTTGCGTGAGCCGTAATACGTCACCATATCCTGCCTCGGAGCTAATACGTCACAGTTTTTATACCCGCACGGTGAGGAATGTTGACTTTCCCCAGGTCAGAGAATTATGACCAATCTGGTCGGGTACTAATACGTCACAGTTTTCTGGCCTTAATACGTCACAGCCTTCAAGCGGTAATACGTCACGGTTTCTTGACCTACCATACCACAGCTCCGCCGATCTGTAGTAAGGTAAAGAGGGAATAAAAAGAGAGGAGGAAAATATGGGAACCTATGATTTAAAAATAGACGCAGGGACTGCGGAATGGTTAAAAGAAATGCTTACAACCTTTCAACAAAAAGGAGTAGTTGAATGGATTTCTGTAGATGAGGAGCCAATCAAAGAGCTACTGGAAATACTGGCCGTTTGACACGGGCACCCAAGTGTGCTATACTAGGGGGCAAGACAACGAAAGGAGAAAACATTGAAAGGATTCAAAGCAGGGCGAGCATTCACCAAAGCGGCCACAGGCCATGGGTCAAACCACTGGGGCCACGCACTGAGCAATAAAAAGAAATCAAAGAAAAAGCACTAACCGGCTTGACAAGCATAGGAAACTATGCTACAATGTAAATCAACGGGGAACACTCCCCACTAGAGCAAAGGAGCAATAAAATGGAATCAAGACAAGAACGGATTGACGATCACATCTTAACAATCAATAACTATGGCAGTGACATGAGTGGCCTTTACAGCGAACTTCGATACTGTGATCCCGATTACAGTCGTTCTGAACAAGCAAGCAGTTTTGGTTATGAGTACATCAAGTTTCAAGATTTAGATTCAGTCAAGCAAGAGAAGATTTCTGGCTTTCAAGGCGAGTTGAACGAATGAAAGGTGAGTACGAACAGGCCGCTCAACTTGTGGACGACGGTGCTGACAAGTTAGAGGAAATCTTAGATGCCCTTTGGGAAATCCAAGAAATCCTTGAAGAGGAAGTTGAGATTGAGGTTGGGCAGGTTGTGTTCCAGGCCGAACACCACGTCACCTTTCAGGTGCTGGCGGTTTCTTCGGGCGTTGGGGATAAAAACTACGCTTGGTGTCGAGATGTCAACAACCCCTATTCAGAACCAGTGACGTTCCAGTGGACACAACTGGAAATCAAAGAGGAAGCGAAAGCGTCCTAAGGCTTGAGAGGCCTCCACCAGGTTCTTTGGTTGACTGGTGGGGGCATCTCATTAAGAAAGGAGAGCAATATGGGAGTTTATGTAGCTGAAGATGGAAACTATGGAAATGCCGACGGGATGATTATTTTGCCCGACGACTTGACATACGAAGAAGAAGTTGCTATAGTAGAAGCATCGGACATGGAGCGCAATAAAGTCGCGGCCAGTATCGTAGCAGGAACATTTTAACCAACGAAAGGAGCAAATAATGGGAATGGATCAAATATTAAAAGGCTTAAATAACGTAGAATCCGCAGCAGTGCGTAAAAATACGGCTGAGATGGACTACTACCGAAGTGTCAAGGAACTCGGTCAAGTCGCTGTAGACATGATTGAAGCAGCCGAGGAGAATAACTATGAGTTGTCCTGGGGAGATGACGCAGCAACTCAAGACATTTTGGGTTATCACTATGACGTGACTCGACTTTACGATGAGTTACAACTCGGGTTTAGCCACGGATACCAGTTTTATGGTGCGCTGGCAGAACTAGACGATGCCTGTGCTTATCTTTACGCTGGGCTTGAAGAAGCCTGGAGCCAGATGGTTGCTGACAACTAACATTAAGATCGCCTCCCAGCGAGGAGGAGTGGTGAGGCTATTGCTCGGCCTATGACCCACTCCATGTACAGAGGGTGTTGGTACCCTGCTGTGCAAACGAAAGGCCCCGTAAATCCCTCCCAGGGTTTGCGGGGCTCTTTCGCGTCAATACGTCACCGTAATACGTCACAAAGCTCAGGCGTCAATACGTCACCGTATTCGTGTGGCAATACGTCACCGTCTTCACGGAAGCCAATACGTCACCACTTTCTGGCGAAGGTGCTTGACAAGTGAAGGGAAGTATGATACAATGTTTTTGGGTCGGTGAACCCCCGCGTAATGTAAATCCTGATGGCATGGACTAGAAGGATAAAAGCGTGGAGCAAGCACTTCTTCCCCGGACTGATTCAGCGTGAGGCCATGCCCTTGTTAAGGCGACTCTGTGCGGTTTCACCGGCCCGATTGACAGGGGCAATAGAACCTGATATGCTAGGGGAATACCAAACGAAAGGAGCAAACATGAATAAAAACTTAGAACACCACTTTATTGTGTCTTACCTGCCGGATCGAGGTTGGGAGATTGAAGTGGACATGACGTTCTCTAAGGGAAGCGCATTCCCCGAGGGAACAGTTTTTGATTGGGAGAATGACGAATGGACCGATGGTTNAGAAGAAAACGCATTCCAATCAGAAATGGCATATCAAAAGTTGCACATGGAACTCAATCTTTTGAACGAAAGAATGGGACTTGACAACAACACGAAAGTATGATAAAGTGATTACATCAACCAAACGAAAGGAGCAATAAAATGGGAGACAGAGGAAACATTGTAGTTATCAACAANAAATACGGTTCAGACGACTATGAGGGCGTGTGGCTTTATTCTCACTGGGGCGGTAGCCGTCTTGAGGAAACTGCTACTAANACTGTGAATCGCCGTCTTGAGGAAACTGCTANTAGGGCTGTGAATCGTTCAGGCCGTGTGGGTGACCCGTCATATTTGACCAGGGTTATTTTCTGCTCAATGTTGGCAGATCAGTTCAGAGACTTGGACTTTGGATTATCCGGTAAGGATATTTTTGACCGAGAAATCGCCAAGGCTGAACCAGACACCGACTTTTTCGTTCAACTTGCTAGCGAACTGTTTAGTTCAACGGGGTTTGGCATTGGGTGTGGTGGTGCTGGCGACCAAGAGCACCCTACGGTCTGCGTAGATGCCGACACCGGAGAAATCTGGCTTGACGATTCCTGCCCCACCGAAACAGATCAGGTGGTAGAGAACCGACTAGTAAGGGTGGGGGCATGAGCGCAACCATTTATGTAGCAAGCGATGGGAACTGGGGTAGCGCCGAGCCTGGGGAGTTGGCGATTCTTTACGGGGTAAACAACGCAGGGCTTGACGCACTCAAAAACACAACCGACACCGAGCGGTGGGAACTAGCCCAACAATGGGCATTAGAACAGGCATTAGAGGAGGAAGAAGTATGAATGACGAGATGAGAGAGGCGGAGGAGGTGGGCGCTGGGGTCTTGGACGCCTTGCGAGGGTTCTACCCTGTAGCCGATGATATGCCTTGGGGCTACCACATGGGGGCGGCGCTGACGCAGCGTTATCTTGAAATCGAACGTGACGACGCCGAACTAAACAAGCTCATGTTGAGACCGGTAGAGCGGGGGTCTTGGTGAAACCACAAAAAAAACATCACTTCGTGGTGATGGCTTGGGAAACTGAAGATGGCACGATTCAATGGGAACTCGAAAGCGATCAGGACGCCTATCTCCCTGATGGTTCGCTTTGGGATGAACATGAACAAGAGTGGCTGGTTGTCAGCGAGGATGCCGATATTGAGCGTGACAGCCGTATGGTTGTTGAGTTGTCAAAAAACCTCCTAGAC
>JGI26470J50227_1000220_pt1 | contig 26291 bp, 63 predicted proteins | sample FreactTroBogLake_FD_50227 | JGI IMG/M metagenome (IMG submission 50227)
AATTGTCGACCTTTATCAGAAAGAATTAAATGAACGAGAAGATTAGAGAACTTATTTCACAATCGTATGAAGCTACTACAGTAACAACGATTGATCCATTTGCATCGGAAGTTGTTGTTGATTTTATTGATGGAACTAAGCCATTTTTCAATCAAGAAAAGTTCGCCGAGTTGATTGTGCGAGAATGTGCTGAACAATCTATGTCTATTGGTCGTTATAATACACCAAGTGGTATTACTCCTGATTTGGCTATTGCTATTGCTGTAGGATTAAAAAAACATTTCGGAGTTGACGTATGAATCCAAAGTACCTATACACTATTAAATGGACACAACCATATTCTATGACCAATCCATTCTTGCAGAATCTTTGGCAAGCCTACGAAGAAGTTATCGAACGTAAGTTAGCCGCAGGTGAGTTTACAGAAGCTAAACAGGCATTAGAAAGGATAATGAAATTATGAACGTTATCGCAGAAGGTCTAGTTATTATTGCAATAGCATTTGTTGTTATCAGTTTAGTAATTAATTTAATTAAAATGTTTGGGGGAAGTGAATAATGCAGATCAGAGCAGATGAAAACTTTGCACGTTGTGGATGTGGTCGTAGTCCAACAGGTAAATGTATAGGGTGGCATGCCTTGCCTGAATCAGAGTATCAGGCCAAACTAGAATCATACATGCAAGAAGAACAGGCTAAGGATGACGAACTAGCCGAGTATCAAAAGCAAGCTCAAGAACTTTGGAATGACAGTTGCACTGCTCCTAGGGGTCCTAAATGAACTGGATACGTAAGAAAGTAATCGCTTGGGTTCGTGAAGACTGGGATGAAGCCAATCGATTCAGCGGTCGTCAAGGCTCCCTAGCTGTAGCAGAAGACAGTGATACCATGGATGATCCTATCCGATTTGAGCTACAGGGCGTTGTTGGCGGTCACTTGCTCAAGGTACGGCAGCCCTATAATCATAAGATTGATAAAACACCCAGTACCACATACATTATTCAAAGCGGTGAGGATATTGGTGCTAGAATCAGTAAGATCGTCAACTTAGAATTGCTTAAATAACTAGTCAGAAGAGGAGCCCATTATGGATTGGCTAATTTATTTGTGTATTGCCCTAGTGTCAATGAAGTTTGGTTGGTGGTTGCATGAAGCATTTATAATCTATGTTATCTCAGAGCACCCAGAGCGATTGGAAAAGGCCATAGCCCTAGCCAAAGTAGCTCAGGATATAAAGTTTGGGGNAATACCCGACCCGTCCGAAACTCCAGATACAGTATATCTGAATGTAGAGAAAGAGCCAAATGGACAGCTATACGCTTACAATATGAGTACCTTTGTGGCACAGGGCTCTACCATAGAAGAAATCTACGAGCGTGCCAAACGGCGTTTTCCAAACAAAGACATTTCGGCTAGATTAGTTGATGCTGTTTCACCAAACTAGTTGCGAGTTATCCACATAGACTGTATAATTGTTTTTAGCTGATGAATTTCAGCATAATCTATATAGAGGAAAACACAAATGAAGAATATTTCAAAAACAACTAAGACTTACAAGCTGTTCACAGCACTACAAGAAGGCCAGAAGTTAACTGCCGCTCAAGCTGCCAAGCGTTTTGGTATCAAGAACATTTCAGCAGAAGCAAGCCGTATCCGTCAACATGGTTACGCCGTATATTCAAATACAAACAAAGCTGGTAACGGTGTTGTGACTACAACATATGAGATCGGTAAGCCAAGCCGTAACATTGTAGCACTTGGCTATAAGGCCGCAGCAATGGGTATCACACTTTAATTAGATCTTACTCTTGACAATCAAGGCTGGCAACAGCCTTTTTTGTTGACTATACATTGTATGCGTGTATAATTAATATATGATCGATCTAATATTAAAACCAACTCTCCAATGGATCCAAGATGACTATCGCACTCATCCTTTTCGTTTCTTTGTTGAGCTTTTGGCTTGGGCAATCAGCATCGGCTGCTCAATCACAATGGCTCTTACCGTTCCAAACCCTCCTTTGCTTTATATGTATCCTGTGTGGATTACTGGCTGTGCTATGTATGCTTGGGCTAGTCATACTAGGAAATCTTTTGGCATGCTGGCTAACTACATTCTCTTGGTTAGTATCGACTGTACCGGCTTGATAAGGATGATCTTACAATGACAGATCAAGAAATGGAACAGATGGTTGATCAGATTGACGCAGTGATCAAGCAGTATCCACACGTAGAAGCACACAACATAGCAGGAGTACTCTTAAGTAGAGTCACACTGTTAATGACAGCAGACCCAGAAACAGGCAAAGGCCTAATGCGTTATGTATGGGAAAAGCTAGACGAAATACAACAAGCAGACCCAGGAAACATGATATGAGCATGAGAGAACAAGACCAAGCAGACTTTGACTTAGAAAAATTTGTAGACCTATTTGACACTGCTATGTCCAGTGACAATCCAGCAGTTAAACGAGCCCTGCGCAATCTATTAATGATTGCCGCGATGGTAGATGCTGAAAATACAGACGAAACAGTACGTAGAGGGCCATTGCGTAGACTAGTAGAAGATCAGCAAAATATTATTCGCAGATTAGAACGTGTAGAAAACAGCCACCCTTGGTCTACTTCTCCACCTGCATGGCCATATACTCCAGGCACTAGCACACCTAGTGTACCAGCAGGCCCATATCCATATCCATACACTACTACAACACCCTGGACTACTACAACGACTACAACTACTCCTGGACAGTTTCCACCTAACACTATCGTAGGTGGTGGTTCTGTGACTACAGGTTATGTGGCTGTTAACTCGGGTGCAGTATCGGGTGACATATCAGCTAACTACTCAAGCACAACAGCCTATGATGATCAGTGGAGAATGGACAAGACACAGTATTACAACGCATTACTAGACAAACTAGACGCAAAAGGACCCCTAGCATGACCACGTTTACCACAGAAGACCTAGAAGCATTCCGCAAGAACATGCCCAAAAAAGGACAGGTATATCGCGGCACAGACTCAGAAGAATTTGAAATTATGGGCACATTCCTTCCAAATGAAGAACCCGATACTTGGATTAGCTATACTAGCCGTCGTACCCTAGTAGAATACACCTGCCGCTTAGAAGCATTCATGGGCCGCTTTACCCGGATAGAACCATGATGCAGATCGCAGACCTATACTATCACCCACATCTAGGGCACACTGTACAGATCACAGCCATTGAGGGTGATTGGGTAGAGTTCCTAAACACTCAATACAACCTTTTAGCCTGGCTAGAACGAGCAGTGTTTGAGTTTGCCTATACCTACAAGAATGAGGGTAACCCTATTACTATAGACCTAGAGGCTCTACGTGAATCAGCACAAGAACAGGGTATCCTAGTACCCTGGGAGTTTGGCACAAAACACACCAGTTGACGCCCTGGCCAAAAGATAGTACAATGTAGTTATGTGGAAATTTGTCATAACTTACATCCTACTCACGGTCTTGTTGATCATGCTGTGTTCCTGTGCCCTGCCTGCTGGACAGGTGGTGCAGTACTCATATTCAGCAGTGTCAACTACTACCACAGCTGCCACATCAAAGAGCATACCCGATCATGCTCTAAGCTGGGCCACTGATGCAGACTGTAATGTATTGAACTTGTTGCAGGGCCTATACTGGTGTGAACAACGTGATATCAGCAAGACCTATACGAGATCGGGTATATGATAGCCAAAAGAGCCTGAAAGGCGGGCGCGGTAGATAATTACCCGCGAAGCGGCAGCGGCAAAATTTTAGCTGAACTAGGGCCAAAGCCACAAGACTAGCCCCTGCACTAGCGTGCCTGAACTAGTTTGCGTGAACTAAATTTTGATATATACTTATATCATGCAAAGCAATAATTTTAATCACAATCCCGAAACTATAGGCATCATGCTCATAGTAATGATCATTATTATCTGTGTACTAACAGGTTGCAGCTCATTCCCCGATGTATGCCAACAAGGTGTGCCCACTGTGAAAGCCTGCTTGTCAGGTCAAGGTACAAAAGGCAGTTTGGGATTTGGACCCATAAACATAGTTAACTCTAAGTTTTAATCCACTCAACTACTAATAAATACTTGTATACACAATATACAAGGGAGCCAACAATGGCACAACGATACAGAATATACGCACAGAGCGCACAGGCTAACGAACGTCAGCAGAGCATGGATTTAATTGATGATCAGTTTTTATCAGACAGATCCTATGCTGAGCAACATGCCTTGAGCTTTGCCACTAGACTGAACAATCAACGCTTTTTGGGCGCAATCGATTGGCAAGGTTCAACAGAAGCTTATGAATATCAAGATAACTTCTTGCCATTTAAACTGCCAGCTCGCCCACAAGGTTAACTATGACTTTGTACATAAGCAAGGATGGTATTAATCCTATGGTACTAACTGAAATACAACGTGGTACTGAGCCCGGATTACCTCAAGCAGCATACACTACACAGACTAACCCTGAGTTAAGTCAAAACCCTACACCTAATGCACAAATAGTACCAAACTCACAAGCACCTGATGACTTGGGTTTAGACTTACCCAATGACTAAAGATCTTGTGGTATTTGGGCTTGTACACTTGACGTTCGTCATAGTGTTTGCTCTGCTAGTATGGTATGACATAACTAAACGTAAATAACACATATGATCATGCTACAACTTATAGAAAAACTCACTGTAGTCATGCTCTACTATACATGTTCTTATGGGCTGTATCAGGTAGACTATGACTAAGAACACACGTTTACACATCGTAGTATACACGTTGTTAGCTATATTAGCCATAGCTGAAGGCACTATATTCTATTGTATAGCACACATGGGATTATAACATGGATGACAACACTGTGGCTTTATATGTAGTAGCGGCTACATTCATATGGGTCTTGATCTATATACTACTAGCACACTAGGCTCATAGTAATCGCTAGCTCTGCGAGCGTCGCTGGACCGGAACTATTATGAAACAGTCAAACATTATATTGGTAGAAGCACTACTAGCTTACTCACAACGTAAACACTTGACCTACACACAAGAGCAACACTATAAGTTCATAGCTGATACTCTAAGTAGGTACATGCTGGCAAACTATGCTTACACAGAGCGTGAGCTCACACGTAGCATAGAACAATGGTTAAGCAAAGACTAAACAACTATAAAGCACAAAGGCCCCGCTGTACAACTTACACACATGTTGAGTAGAAACTGCTGATAGCTCAAAGGCATGCTAGATCTACTATAGTTACTATTATAACGGGACCGGAACTATTATACAATGCATTTGAGCAAATAGATCTAAAAAGTGTAACACATTATAGACAATGACGCAAGACTCTCCTAGAGGATCGTGTAGGCCCCGCTGTAGACATTGGCAGATTAGGAGGCTAGTGTACATAGGCCCCGCTGTAGAGGTTTTGGGGAGAATGATGATAGTAACTATTAAAACTAAGCCTCAGCCTCCCACCGTCCACCAAAACTGTTCCCACCCTAGATCCACCATCCCCTACCTTGATCCCGGCTCAAGATCAAGAATCCGTCACACTATTCCACACTTTGCCACACTTTATCACACAATTCTGGTCATTCTGGCGGAATAGATCTCTCGGGCCTCGCGTATACATGCCTGCAGTGAGGTCAGGGAGATCTATTTCACACACTTCTGGAGAAAGATCTGGAATATGTACCATGTTAATAACCTGTTTCAAGGTATAATCACGGTATTAATAGTGCTAACCACTAAGTACTATATCAACCGGGAGCTTATTATGAATTTGCATCGCGCCGTAATCAAACTGAGAGATTACTCAGTACACATAAGTGTTGATGAATGGGGTACNATACACCTTTTCAAGTATAATAATCGTACCTGTGACTTTGCTGTGTTNGATAACCAATTTGAAGCCACTGAATATATCCTAGAACCCATGCCTGATCACTACTACAGTGTGCGCTTGGAAAACGAGTGATCAGCCGGCTCTAACCAAAAATTTTATCAAAAGATGGGTCTATGTTGGTAAGTGTTTACTAACTTAGATCCCTTCGCGCAGCCTTGACGTCCACCCCGGAATTATAGTCCTTCGACGCTATGGAAGTTTTGGGGTTTTTCTTCGCTCCCCTTACTAGTTTAATAGTATACTGCGTTTTGGGCTTTCAGTCAACCAAAATAGAAATATTTACTTGGTTATTCCCTGTTGACAGGATTCAGCTCATGTTGTATACTAGTGGCTAAGTTAACAAATAGGAGCGACCTATGACCCGAGCAGAGATGATTCAAGCACTTGAGAACGCATACATTGAAAGATATAGAGACGAAGATCCCTCGTGCTATGATATTCCTGGGGCTGTTGTTTATCTACAACAGTTATCTACTGAGCAGTTGACAATCGAGTATAACGATGTTATGCTACACATACACTGATAGATTAGGAGCAGGCATGAAAGTATATCAAGTATTAGAACATTATGATTATGAAGGATTTGGCTTCCCAGAATCTATAGTGTTTGACTCACAGGAAAAAGCCGAAGCTCATGTGCTCGAATTGCGGGCACAGTGGTCCGATCGTGACTTGCGTATCTTTGAATTGGAAGTGGAATAGGGGTTGACAGGCCTGTAGTTTGATGTTATACTACACATACACTGAAACTAGAGGAGCGAAAATGGTAGAATATTCAGTAGGCGATGACGTTAGTTACGGTATTAACTGTGACAGCTATTACGCTGGTAAGATCGTGCGTATGACTAAGATGTTTATTTGGACGGACATGGGCTACAAGTTCACAAAGATAGGCGATCACTATCGTTCAACAGGCAACAAGTATTCGTGGATGAGCAAAGGCCGTCATGAGCATTTGGACCCACATTTCTAAGGAGCCCGTATGAAGAACCTTAATCTAGAGATTTCCCAGCCTACAGCTCTGCTGCTGATCGCGGCTGTGTGTGCTGAGCTGCGCCATGAGGGCACTGTTATAACCTCCCAGGATGCAGATCAGCTGCGTAACCTGCTGAGAGAGATGCAGTTTCAAATGACCTACTTATAGTGGTTGACAGTTTGTAGCCGCTGTTGTATACTCAGTACTGTGTTAATTAATTAGGAGCGAATCTAATGAGCCGTAAACACTTCGAAGCACTAGCATATGAGATTTCATGCATTACAGTGATGAGCGAGCGTCTAGCAGCAGCCATAGCTGTTTGCAAAGCAGCACGTCAGTTTAATACCCGATTCGACCAGGGTCGTTTCTTAGCAGCATGCGAGGTTTAATATGAGACGGTTTAGTTTTGATGATCTAACAGTAGAACAGATCTGTTCTAAGGCTATGGGCAAGGCCTTGATCGCAGAAGATCAGTTGTTCTTTGAAGATGCTCTTACCAAAGAGGGATTCTATGACATCACAGAGGATGAGTATGCTGCGGCACGTGCCGGGGCCGAGGCAGTTGTAGAGTCAGTGAACCGGGCCCTAAAGACACACGGCCTAGAGATCAAACTAGCAGACATGGTTGAGAACATGGCCTGGATCCTAGTACCTAAGAAGACCGCAGACGAGAAGAAGTGGATTAAGAGCTTGACGGAATAGGTAAAACCTGTTATACTAGTCGTACACACCAAGAGGAGCGATACAAATGCAACGTTACTATGATGTCTTACTAGAACAGCAACGTGGGCCCTACACTGTGATCGTGGACAAAACTTGGGAAGACCTACACCCAAACGACTGTTTCGACGAATCCGCCTACGATATGAAAGAGATCTGCCGTAAGATCGATGAGGGTCTCTTGGATTGGTTTATGCTGCGCTGCCGGGTCCTGTTCGAGGGAACTGAGCTGGCCTGCGATTATATAGGGGGTTTCCTCTATGAGGATGCACGTGAGATCCTCACTGATGGGGTGGCGGAAGACCTCATCGACTCCACGTTGGATGCAGCCAGAGTTGCTGCGGTGGAGTTAAAGCGGAAGTTTGCCGAGTTGACAGTTGCTTGATTTGGTGTTATACTACGTATGTAGTTTAAATTAATACTTAAGGAGCGATACTTATGAAGAACCCAATTGGTAAGATGAACATTTTTGCTACTCCCAGCAGCATTGATGACCTGTGTGATCGTATTGAGCAGTTGTCGGGCTCTGAGCGTACTATAGCTTATACCTATGCGATCATGATGATGAACGTGTGCAGCGACTTGGTCAATAAAGAGATCGCTGCTGCTGAGGCGGTGGCATGAGGAAGTATGGCATGTACACAGATGCGGGCAATGCCCGTATCGACCGTGTTGTAGAGGCAGCAGCACGTGAGGGTTGGTCGTGGGATCAGGTCGAGGGTTACTTGCGTATACTGGCAAAACATGTACCCGAGTGCCGTGAATGCTGCGACACTGTTGTCCGGGAAGAGGTCTACGCTGCGATCGAGGGGTTCTATGCTTAACACGTGGTTAAAGTGGACGGCCTGCGCTAGCACAGTTGCGGGAGCAATGTGTACTAGTTTAAGCCTAGACCCTGCCAACATCCTGCTGCTGAATATAGGGGCCATACTGTATCTCACGTGGTCGTTACGGATCAAGGAGTGGAATCTGGTGGCTGTTAATGGTGGGTTGTTGACAATCTATCTAATTGGTGCTATACTACGTATGTAGTTTAAATTAATACTTAAGGAGCGAAACTTATGTTAAAAGCAGGATTGAAGTTGCCATCAGCGGGCATGCGAGCCTTACAACGTGAAATGCAGCGTAAGTACGGGGACAAGTTGCTGACACCCCAAGAAGTTTCACGTGAAATAGCAGCACATGATCGTCTGCAGCAGTACCGGGACAAGACCAAGAACAACTCCACTTTGTGGTAAGAATACTGTCGCCCTGGGTTAAACGATGATAAGCTACCTTGTAGCATCCCAGGGTTGACAGTTTGGTTAGTAGGTGTTATACTGTTGTTATAGTAATTAATTAGGAGCGAAACTAATGCGTAATATTGTAAATCTAATTGACGAAGTGCGTGACATGGTCGACGAGCATGTACAGGCCATGCGTAAAGAGCCTGCAAGCCGTTTGGGATTGGACGATCGTTGCGGTAGCGTATGGATCGATGAAGACGCTATTGTTGCTTATAAAGGTAGCCGCATTGACTACTACGGTGGGTTCGAGTACGTTACGGGTGAGGATCGTGTAGAGCTTGGGGAGTATGTGTTCTACATGGCCACAAGTAGTCGCGTAAGTGACTGTATTGAGACCCTAATGGAGTACGATGGGGAGTGCTCCAGCGAGGATGATGGACAGCCCACCGAGCACGAAGAGTGGATGAGTTTTGACCCTGACTGTTAATTTGACAGCAGGGCCCTTTGGTGTTATACTAGTTGTATTGTTAATTAATTAGGAGCGAAACTAATGAGTACAAGATCAATGATTGCCGTAATGCACGGTGACAAAGCAAAAGCAGTATATTGCCACTGGGATGGCTACGTTGCACACAACGGCTACATCCTGCAAACGTGTTACGATTCAGTTAAAGCAAACAAACTTGTCGCCCTGGGAGACTTGAGCTCGCTAGGTGCAGACATTGGCGAGAAGCACGACTTTGGACGCAACATGAGCGATGACATGTACGTGGACATCGGTGGGAGTGTAAGTTGCTCTAAAGACTGCACATTCTACGGCAGAGACAGAGGTGAAGATGGCACAGACTATGAAGTGTTCCATTCACTACAAACGTTGCTTGCAGAGGCAGAAAGCCGTTGGGCCGAGTATGTATACGTTTTCAAAGGCAACGAGTGGTTCTACACTAAACGCACAGTTGTAGAACAGGGAGATGAATTGATTAACATTTGGGCTCCATTAGAGTTCTTATCCGAAGCACTTAAGACCGTGGAGGCTGTATGACAACAATAGCACAGCGTAAAGCACAGTTAGAGGCAATGCCCGACGCGGAGTTAAAGTGCTTATACAGACTGTATAATGATTTAAAGAGCTATGGAGTTAACGACACAATCTTATTAGGCCTAATTGAAACTGAGTTGTATGAACGTAAGGAGTTGGTATGAAATATAAAACAGTATTCTACACAACGATTCGAGCAGAAGTACATCACGACATGGAGTTTGCTGGCAAGGGCGATGCACTAGCCGCAATCATGCAACAGGACTTATTGGATTACGCAGGAGCAGTCTTAGGCGAAGGTAGCTTCGATGGCGATATGCGTGTTACCGAAGTAGAAGTTGTTACAGACGAAGTATTGGATTATAACCTAGCGCCCGACGAAGATTACGCGGACGATGACGAGGAAGACGAAGATGAATAGCTTTTTATCAGTTGTAGCAGGCATAGGTTTGGGTTGGTGGTTAGGCCCAGCACTCACAGACATATCACGTAAGATCATTCAAGAAATTAACGATTGGAGAATCAGATGAGCCGCTTTGCAGTTGTATATGAGGACCCAGACTACGAAGAATGGGCAGAGAATGCCGAAGCAGAGTTAGCTGAATCTGAGTGGAATGACATGAACATTGCCCTTAATAAAGATTCAGACGCTTTTAATCCTTTTAATTCAGATAACTAGTTCGCTCCTAGTATAACGTGGGTGGGCCAACGAGAGAGCCCACACCAATTTGACATGTAGCCCAAATGGTGCTATAATAGTTGTACTATGAAGATAACGGTTAAGATCCCAGCAAAGCACAGAGAGCACATTGTTCTCTTTTGTAAGGACACACCCTTCAAGCAGAAAGTTGTTAAGAGCAAGGTGTTGTATCGACGCCACAGCAAGCACAAAGGCCAATATGAATAATCACGATCGAGATAACTTAGATTTCCTCTTACACAGCAGCGAGAGTACACTCAGGGACTGGCACGATCAGGCAGACCCTGATGATCTAGCCTATGCTCATGAACTACTCGCCATCGCAGCAGCCGAGTTACGAGACGGGGCCATTGCCCTGCGTGTAGAAGCTGAATTGGCGCTAAATCCAGATTACGCAGACGCTAAAGTCATACTTGACAGGATAACCAAAAGGTAGTATACTGTTGTTAGTTTAGTTAGATAGGAGAGCGAAATGGCATCAGCATTACAGGAGTTTGTAGATCGTGAGAATCGTTTTGCTAGCATTATTGGACAGCGGCAGTTGAGCCTAAGCATTGCTAAGGATCGTCAGGAGATTGCTAATCGTATTGATTCAGCACTTAGCCCTGAAAACTTGTCGTGTGATGGTGAACTCAGCAGAGCAGAGACTAATCGTCGTTACAACAGTCTTTGCACAGCGGCCAAGCAGTTGCTACAAGTTGATCCAGCAGTTAAATTCCGTGAATACGCATAATGCCTAAGTTCAAGGTCACAGCCTACGAAGAAGTCTACTACGAAGGCGTGGTAGAAGCAGAGGATCAAGACGAGGCAGAGGAAGTGTTTGCCCGGTCTTTGGGAGATGTTAGACCCCAGACTAAGAGTTACGAATATCAAACAACCCAAGTAATTAACCTAGGAGCGAACAATGCCAAATTGGTGCAATAATGTTGTTGAACTAGCCCACGAAGATCCTAAGATGATCGAGCGTGCTCGTGATGCTTTTAACCGCGGTGAGTTCCTACAAGAGTTCTGCCCGGTGCCAGCTGATCTACACATAGTTGCTGGCCGTGTAGGAGAAGACGGCGACGAAGCACAACAGTTGTTAGAAGCCCAGGAGAAGGCCAACCTAGAGAAGTATGGCTACGCTAACTGGTATGACTATTGCGTTAATGAGTGGGGCACCAAGTGGGATGTAGGCCTTGATGGTGCCTGGGGTGATCCTGCACAAATCCAAGAGGATGGCAGACTGACTCTATCGTTTGATTCAGCTTGGAGCCCTCCTTGCGTTGCTTATGAGAAGTTGTGTGATCTAGGCTTCTCAGTGCGTGGTTACTACTTCGAGGGTGGCATGATGTTTGCTGGTGTTTGGGATGATGGATTCGATGACTATGTAGATCTCGGCGGCTTGTCCAGCGAGCAGATCAAAGAAGAGATCCCAGAAGCCCTAGACGAGATGTTTGGTATTTCAGAGGCTATCGCAGAGTATGAACAAGAGGAATCAGATGCAGAGTAATAGAGAGAAGAATCAGGCCTACGACGACCGAGCGCAAGCTCGTGTTCGTCCGGCTCCTAAAGAGTATGAGTTCGATCAACTAACAGCGATCATGCAGCAGTGGAGGTCAGGCCCCGCTGTACGTGTGTGCGTAGGAGAGACTAATGAGTAAATTAGAGTTTTTTGCCCGTCCTTTGGTCAAGTTCGATCCCCACAACAAAGAACACAGGGCGATCTACAACCAATTCATGAAGAAGCCAGGGTGGGGTCATAGTCCCTATCGTTTTATATGTCCGGAACAGCATGGGTCCAATCTAGTCTCTATGATACAACAGCTGATGCTGGAGTATTATGTAGAGAAAGAGTTTAAAGCACCCAAACCAGTGGTTAGCCAAAAGCGTACCAAAAAGTAATAAATTGGTTGACACTAGCACTGTTTGGCTGTATAATGTTTTATAGTAGTAGAAGTATATTTTTTTAACACACATAGAGGAAGTAAATTATCATGGCAACAACTAAATTGTTTAACGTTTTTGGTACTAGTAAATTGAATGGCGAATACAAAGTACGCTTCGCTAACGATGTAATGCGCATCAAGGTGCTTGCAAAGCATGGTCACGAAGATATCACCCTGGTGGATCTCGAGACTCCTACAACCAAGTATGAAGGTATCAAGGCTATCGCATTAATGCCTGAGTTTGCAAATGCAAGTGCTCAAGCAGCTATCACCGAGTACTTGACCGAGAAGGCCCCGAAAGCTGCTAAGGCTGCCCCGAAGGCTGCACCTGCAGTTGCTAAGAAGGCCCCGAAAGCTGCTAAGGCTGCTGTTGTGAGTGAAGACGCTCCATTCTAATATGGGTCTACAGCTTACACGTGATCAGAAGATCGAGCGCCTAACCGCGCAAGATGTGAGAACTGTGCTGCGTGCCGCAGAGGAAGGGGATTATCAATTCCTCTGCGACATCATCCAGGGCAACGGTATCGTACCTTATCAACACATGAAACCGGACGATCTCGAGGGTGAATACGCCATGAGAGAAGACGAGATACAGCAGCTGATAGATGATGATGAGATGCCCTATCTAGTAGATTAACAAACAGGGCCTATAGCTCAGTTGGTTAGAGCAGAGGACTCATAATCCTTTGGTCCCTGGTTCGAGTCCAGGTGGGCCCACCACGCAGCAACGTTGATTTTTTTAACAGTCTCCGGGGTAAGTTAGTGTACGCTAACTTGACAGTTTGCCCAAAATGCAGTATACTTGTGTTTTAGTTAATAACACAAGCAGGAGCGAACAAATGCGTAAACTAACATACACAACACAAAGCAACAGATACTACATAGGCGAAAGCACTAGCGGTATTACAAACGACATTTACATTACAGACGGCAAGCAAACGCTAAAGCTAGAGGACTGTTTAATTTGGGAAAGCAGCGACTTTAAGTTGCGCGACTTTGACACAACAGTTGCTGAGTGCAAAACAAATGCAGTGGCGATGGCGGAAGCTGGCTGGAGTATTGTATAATGCTAACACTAGTAAACAAAACTACAGACACAGACGGAATGACGCACACAGAATACGCTTGTGACTTTGTTGCTAAATGCGACGGCACTAGCTTGTGGGCAGACACAAATAATTTAAATGTGCATGTGACATACATAGACACGTTTGAGGGTGGCGACTACGGCGAGGACTACAAGCAAGTAGACGTTACACACGACGCTGACTGGGAGATATACACAGACAGGGGATTTGAGGCGGCTATTAGTGCGGCGCTGGGCTTTGAGGTGGGCTTTACAGAGCAGGGTATGCAGGACACACACTTTGCGAGTATGGAGGGGTGGGTATAATGGACTACACTTACACAATACTAGCGTTGATACTGTTATACATTTTAGTAAAATTGTAGTTGACATTTTGGGCTAAGTGTAGTATAATAGTTTTTTAAGTTAATAAGCAGGAGCGAACATGCAAAAAGTTTATATAGTACAAGTACAGGGCTGGGGTGACGACGAGGACGCTATGTACAACGCAGGGGCGTACAGTACACGCGAACTAGCGGAACAAGCTGAAGCAGACTTAATTACGCAAGCAGAAGCAGACGGGCTTACAGACGTAGTTACAGACATAGAAGTATTAACTGTAGACGCATAGTAGTTGACACAGTTGCAAAACTGTGTTATACTACAGACGTAGTAACAAATTTAACACAAACCTTCGGAAGAGAATTATGAACATTAAATTAAAAGCAGCAGTACAAGTAGCAGCCTTCATCCTCGTATGCACAACAGTTGCAGCGGGAACCAGAATCGTCCTGAATGCACTCACAGCAGCGTACGGGGAAACAGCAGTGGTCAATGGCATCATCTTCGCTGCACTCAGCACAGCAGTATACGTAATGGTGGGACTCCTTTACGATATCCGTGTAACCCAGTTAGAATACAAAGCCAAGTTGCAGGCTATGGTTGACACAGCAGTCCAAAAGTAGTATAATAGTTTTTAAGTTAACAACAGCAGGAGCGAAAATGATTACCTTAGAAACACGCACACAGTACGATCAACGCCATGGTGGCCCTTTCGATCGTGGATCAGCAGACTCATGGTATGGCCGACCACGTGATCCGCACTTTTATATCGGTGATACCAGCATGAGCCCACGCATCCCTGAGCAACAAATGCGTCCAGAAGAGATCCAGGCTTATCTCGCTGGTTACCAGTACAACGAGCAGTTCGGCGGAAAGAAGGAGTATTAAGATGATCCAACGTTACCTAGTCCGCAGCATCCGGGGTGAGTACGTGATCGCAGCATTCGAGACCGAAGAGCCTGCACGTGAGTTCTTCGAGAGATCAAGCACACAGCAGCGGTACGCACAAGAGGGGTTATATCTAGAGCGTTTAGTCCCTCGCGTGATCGAAGTAAAGAATCCTGTAAACATCGGTTGACTTTTGGCCCGATCGAAGGTATAATGTAGTTATAGTGATTAATTAGGAGCGAAACTAAATGAGACTACAACAACAAGATCTAGTACGCACACGCCGCGGCACAGTAGCAGTGGTCAGCGAAGTGGCCAGCGATGGTTCAGTTAGCCTAGTTCTGCCTGCCCGCAGTGAGCAAAAGGTTGCTTGGTACAAGCCCAGTGAACTAACCTTCATTAGTAGCCTACAGGGCCTAATGGCAGTACGCGGTTGACACTCTAGCCCAAAACAGTTATAATGTTTACATACTAAGAAGGAGCGAAAATGTTTACAGCTAATCTACAATACAAATACAAAGGGTTCGAATACCGTACCTGGGATGATGTCGAAGAAGACAACATCAAAACCTTCCACTATTGCTATCAGCGTCGAGCAGAGGACGGACACCTAATTGAAGTCGCCATGCCACAAGAGTTCTACAATACTAGCCCATACGATCTAGTTCCAGTAGAGGACTTCAAGCGGTATGTAGACTTGGTTGCTGGTTGACAGATTAGCCGAAAGAGGCTATAATATACACATAGATTAAAGGAGCGGAAGATGATTTTAGCAGAACAGATCCAAAAAGGAATGGCTATCGCAATACAAGCAGGCCAATTGATGTATGCCCGAGTTGGCGAGCGTGATGCTTGTGGGTTTGGTTGGACGGAGGTTTATGTAGACCGTACCAATAGCAAGCAGGCTAAGGAATTGATTAAGGCAGGGTTCCGTAAGGATTACAAACCAAAGTGCCTAACATTTTGGGATCCAGCAGGTGTGCCTACACAGAGCATCTCAGTTAAGGAAGCAGGCGCAGATGCGTTCGCTAGTTACTTGTCATCACTAGGACTTAAGGCCTACGGTTGCAGTAGATTGGATTAAAGGTAACAGCGGAAGGGGACAAGTGCGTTCCCGTAGAGTCACTCCTAGAGTGTTCGCTATATAAAGACTCTACAAAACCTGCTAGTGAATGACGGTGCCACTTACCAAAACCACCCGTCAACGAACCCGCCCGGGTAACGCTGGGCTAGTGTGACCCGCATGAAGGAGAAACGGTGGTCGTACCCCGTGGGTGGTTCCTGTCTAACCAAACAGGCGCTGGCAATGCGTTAACCCTAGTAGGTCGTGGAGCCTGCCTTGTTTGGTGCATCCGCTTTGCGGTGTCAACCTTACTTTAAGGGCGTAGGCCGCTACTAGGGAGCTTCTTTGGTTGACAGAGTGGGCCCAAAGTGCTATAATGTTTACATACACTAACAAAACGGGAGCTTAAATGAAACTACATATCGTTACACAGTACATGGAGAACTACGGTGCCCACGATTGGGACGGTGAAGGTCAGTGCCCGCAGCGTTGGAAGTTCAAAGGTGGGCAGGACTACTTCTACCCATTGGGTGCGTCAAGCCGCTCAGATGAAGCAGTTGCTGAGATCGTAGAGTACTTCCGAAGCACCGTTGAGTGGTCAGACGTTGGCAGCCAGCAGCACATCGTGGGATATGCTGTAGTTGCTGATGACTACATGACTGAGTTCGAGCGTAGCCAATTGGAGTACGAGGGCGAGATCCAGTTCCCAGCAACACAGCTAGAGATCAAGGAGGCAGCATAATGTTTAACATCAAACCAGGTAAGAAGCTGACCTCTAAGATGTATTCGGTCTCCTACTTAAAGGCAGGTACAGGAGGGCTGGCAGAGTCTAAAACCTTTGCTCGTTTGGATAGAGCCTTAGAATTCTATCAAGTGAAGAAGGCTGCTCGGGTGCGCTATTTAGAGCTACAGGTACTAACTTCTACATCCTTAGTGGAAGTCCTAGATGCTAAGAAATTATTGAAGGAGGAAGCATGAGCGATCTAGTGTTCTTAGTACCATTCTTAATCCTCCTCGCAGCTTTGGCTGTCGAAGAGGTTGTAAACCGTCATTAATTAGTGTATAATTAATACTTCTAAACAGCGTAGAGAGTGATAAATGACCCGAGTAATAACATCAGCAATGCTAGCCCTAGCATCAGAAACAAAAAGCCTAGAGCAACTGGCAGTAGAAAAGAACTTAACAGAGTCAGATGACGAGATCATCGAGCGACTACGTGCCCGTTTTGAGATCTTAGACGACATGACCCGGGCGGTCAAGCGGGGTGATGTACGTGCTATGATTGTCACAGGGCCGCCAGGTGTGGGCAAATCGTTCGGTGTAGAAACGGTCTTAGGACGCCACTCAGTAATGGCTGATATAGCCCAGGACGAGAAGCTAAAGAAGTATGAAGTAGTCAAGGGCGCAATGAGTGCCTTGGGTCTATACTCTAAGCTGTATCAGTATTCAGACAAGAAGAACATTCTAGTGTTTGATGACTGTGACTCAGTACTGTTAGATGACTTATCCCTGAACATACTTAAAGCTGCGCTGGATACCAGTAAGAAGCGTATGATCCACTGGAACACAGACTCACACATGCTGCGTAAGGAAGGCATCCCAGACTCATTTGAGTTCAAGGGCGGCGCTATCTTTATTACCAATATCAAGTTCGATCACGTCAAGAGCAAGAAGCTGCGTGACCATTTGGAAGCATTAGAGTCACGCTGTCACTACCTAGACCTTACCATAGACACAGATCGCGAGAAGCTGCTCAGGATCAAGCAGATCGTACGTGATGGCATGTTAAGTACATATGAGTTCGAGCCAGAGCTAGTAGAAGAGATCTTAGAGTTCGTAGTGGCCAATGCCCAACGCATGCGTGAGCTATCATTACGTACAGTGCTCAAGGTAGCAGACCTACGCAAGAGCTTCCCGGACAAGTGGAAGTCAGTAGCAGAAGTTACATGTATGCGTGGCACTCGCTAGTGCATACAGTAAGGCTAGTGTACCCTGTACGCTAGCAGCTAGGGCATAGTCTAACTATAACAAGCCCTAGCAGCAGTAGCTAGATCAACGCGAATCGCTCCCGCTAGTATCTAGTAGCAGTTCGGACTCGGCCCATACAGCGAATCGCTCCCGCTAGGTCGAGTCTTTTTTTGACTATACAGGTGACCCCGAGGCTGCATGTATACAACTGTAGTCGGGGTGAGACAAAGATAATAAAAGATTTCTTGAGAGGGTCGGGGCATTATATGTTGTTTTAAAACAACAAAGCTGTAATAGCGCATGGGTACCGAGGTAAAAACACCCCTCTTTTTCTACAAGTACTTCTTTATAATTTTTTACGAGCAAGAAAATTTTGGACCCTAGGACCCACTTGGCTAAATAATTACGTTATGAAAAACTGTAAAATTTGCAACCAAACCAAACCCTTAACTGAATTCTATAAGAATCGTGCGCCGTGCCGTAAGTGTATAAGTGACAAGTATCATGCTACTAAAAGTACACTCAAAGGATATCGCACCTACGAACCAAAAGATCTGCCCACTGAACGCACATGTCGTACATGTAATCAAACTCTTCCTATAAGTGAGTTTTATGTGAGCCGTCCAAGTCCCGGCCGTAAAAGTCCTAAGATTGAAACACAGTGTAAATCCTGTACAAAATTAGACTATCTTGCCAATAGAGACACTATACTTGCTCGTGCTCGTGCCAAAGCTCCCCCTCCCAAACTTAAACCACCCAAAAAGACCCCAGAAGAAACCCGTGCTAGACAAGCCGCATATAAGAAACATAAGCGTAAAACTGATCCATTGTTTAGGCTACGTTCTAACGTAGGTACACTTATAGCTAACGCACTAAGCAATCAAGGATATAAGAAGACTGCTAAATCTGCTGAAATATTAGGATGTACATTTGAACAGTTTAAACTTCATATCGAACAGCAGTTTAAACTAGGCATGTCATGGAATAATCGCAGTTCGTGGCACATAGATCATATAGTACCGCTTAAATTTGTTCGTAATGAAGCTGAGCTGTTACTGTTAAATCATTATACTAACTTACGTCCATTATGGGGCACGCTTAATCAAAATAAAGCTGGCATGCTAACTAACGATAGTATCAATCACCCACTGTATAAACAAATCACTGAAAATAGAATCTGTGGTTAAAAATTTTTTGCGCGACTCGTTTTTAAAGTACAAGAACCCATTTCGGGGATAACTATTAATGTTCCCAGGAGAACACTATGACTCACATTAATACCACTATCAACGGCATCATCTACTCTAACTGTACCAGTATAGACTCTGATCTACAGCCATATTGTCCATTAGAGAATACACCATACGAATCACTATGTGTCAATCAGTATCATAATGTACAGCTACGCCCAGAACACGCTTGTGAGCACACTAGTGAATGTTTCCGGCTCAAAGCTGAATTAAATGTTCAAAAGTATGAATAACGACGAATATAATCACATTGAAATAATACGCGGTAGGCAATATCGTTACGACCCAGATTATGACTGTTACTATAGTGTGCCCGTCAAATTAAGCCGTTTTGATCAGTGGGCATGGATCGTCACTATAGCAGTGCTAGCTGGCCTTAGCTTTTATCTAGAGTTTGTACGTTGAAGCATTTGTTAACTAGCCTGATCAATTCGGGGTTAGTTACTGTATTAACCAGTCTAGCCATGACTTCAATCAACAGTACTCTTACCCTGGCACACTGGCTGCCCAATTGGTTAATATCCTGGTTCATTGTCTGTAACTATGTATACTGGCTAGCACCCCGAGTTAGCCTATGGATCTACAGCTACGTTAAGGAATAATAGACTCAAATAGATTTTTGGTGCAGAAAAATCTGCATTGTTGACGTCGATAATGGCAGAGAATTTAGTACCGTTTTTGAGAATTTACTGGTTATTGACCTGGATGGTATATAGACCTAATCTCGTGTGTCTAAGGTGGCTACAGAATGCCAAATAATCTTAACCGTTTTTGCGCTTCGCTGCTACTTCGTAGCTAAAAATTTTTTGCGCACTATATTTTTCTGGCGTGTAGACCCCGTTCGGGCTAGCGTGTTAGCTTTAAATAGGCCACTGTGGTGAACTACGACGATTTTGTGTGCTTATGCTAACAGCATCTTCCATAACTGCGCTGATATTCCAATATACTCTAGCTTCACTTACTGTGCTAATTGTTGAGCCACTAGTGTCAGTTACAGTAATATCAACAAAGCCGTCGCCAGTTTGAACAGGTGTGCCTGATACTGTATTATTCGTCAAAGTTATCCCTGTTGGCCACGCTCCATTGACCACAGTCCAAGTATGATTGCCTGCTATAAACGTAGTGTCGCTCAAATAGAATGTTGCTGAATATACACAACCTTTGATCATTTTTAAGTAGCTGGGCACAATAGTTGGCACATTAACCACGTAGGAAACAGGCCAACTTATGACAAAATTTATATACACAGGGCTACGAGTTGGATCACTTATTACAGTATAATCTCCTACGCTGTACCCGTAGTAGGCCAATACAGGCTTTATTATAGCATAATCTGTGATTTTTAAGATCACAGTGATTTGGCTCAATCCTTGACCTGCGGCCAGAGCGATCTTATCGAATACTGTGGATTTATATTGGGCTGCTATAGCTGCCTGTTCTACGGCTATGGCATCTTGTTGGGTTTGTTGAGCATCGGCAGCAATGTAGGTCATAGTAATATTTATCTAGGTCCACAGCCAGCCGGAAACTTGCGTTTAACCGCTGTGCTACTTCGTAGCTAAAAAATCTGCTTTACCGCTTCGCGAAAAAATTTTTGCGCTGACGCTTCGCTAGTTGGCTATTGACCTCTTTGCTATCTTGTGCTATAATAGAGTATGGATCATTATGCTGTTTTAGCTCGATTAGTTTCAGCCGTGCTGTCATGGCTGGATTCGGCTAATCTACGCAATCAAATGTACAGCCAGCGTGAACGTATAGAGATCCTAGAAACTGCTCTAGAGGATATTGATCGTATTAATGCCAGCACAGCTAGCCCGGAGCAACGACAGCAGTTAATAGCAGGTGTTGTAGACTCTACCTTGCCCAAGTGAGCAGGAACAGTGTTTGATATTTGGCCTGACGGAATGCCACGCAGGCTTCCCAATATTCCTGGTCTTGTTGTGTGGCAAACGCCCATTCTTGCCATTGAGGGCCTGTGTATTTTCTTAACCATTCCTCTACAGTGTCTATAGCTGTGACCCAGTCAATTTGTGGATTGGCTAGGTCTACAGGCCAGGGTGCTACAGCTATGTATTCAAACTCGTGATACTCTGGGAGAAACATGCGCATCTAGTATTTACTGGACTAGAAAAATAATTATGCTAGCGGTTAATGGTTAAATATTTGTATGAACAATAACTACGATGAATGGAGTCCCGAACCCTATACCTACTCGTGGCGAGAAATCCTAGTATTAGTCTGCATTATTGCATTTATCATTCTAGAGTTTGAAACCATGTGGACATGGTGTCAATGGTTTACTAACTGCCCCGGAGGTTAGTGGATTCTATAAGTTACAAATGTATTAGCTGCTGTTTTACGGGTTCTAAAACCTGCACTAGTACTAATCGCAACTGTAGCTGAACCAACATAGGTATGTGTAACACCGGCTGCCATGGTCACAGCCCCTGAACTTGTACCTAGATTAATAATAACCCAATCAAAACTTTCATTGATTGCTAGTCCCCCACTTAGTATACCAGCATCAGTTAATGTACCGGTAGGCAGTGTTAGCGTTACCGCAGTACTCGAAGTTACTGTGACAATATCGGTTAATAATTGAGCAATGGTCAGTGTAGATGTAGAAGTTAATGCTGTGGGATTTGGTGCATAGTTATATATGTTACCAGTGGTAACAACTAAATTAGTAGCATTAACCTGAGCCGCAGTAGATGTACCGATGGCAACACCGTTGATTGCACTAATTGTACTGCCTAACGCCTGTCCAGTTGCTCCAAATGTTATTGAACTATTAGCTAGGTTAGCGTTAGAAATACCTGCACTACCGCTTAGGTTGCTGTTGGTAATTCCACTTAGTGTACCGGTAATAGCAATCGTTCCTGAACTGGTAATAGTGCCGCCACTTAAACTTAATCCATTAACAGCCGAAGTGCCAGCTATGATACTAGTAACTGTGCCGCCACCTGCTGGTGCCGCCCATGTACCATCACCTCGCAAGAAATTTGAACTGCTCGGTGTACCAGTAACTGCACCGTTAAGCGCAGTTACACTACTGATAATAGTACCGCTTGTAGGTAAGGTTACTGAGGTGCTTGCTGTACTGGTTATAGTAGTTGAAAATGCACCACTTTGCGTTAGTATACCTGCTGTGGTTAAATTACCTCCTAGGGTAATTGTATTAGCACCATTGTTTACACCAGTTCCGCCATAGGTACTGCTAATAATAGAACCATTCCACGTGCCTGTACCAATTGTACCTACAGTGGTTAAACTTGATGATCCTATTAGTGGACTAGCCCCTAGTGTACTGTAATCAATGGTTACAGCACCTGTACCGTTATATGTACTACCAGTACTTGCACCACCAGTATTAGAAAATGTTAAACTTGCCAATGCACTACTAGCCGGAATGCGAATCCACTGATTTAACGAACCGTTATAAATTACCGCATCACCTACTGAGAATGTAATATTACCAGCACCAAAGTTAACAGTACCTGCAGCACTACAAATATATTCGTTTCCGTTTGATCCGCTGCCGTTCGATAGTGCAGGGCTGTTTGCTGCGGCAGACCACGCACCAACGAATGTAATAGCGCCGGCAAATACTGCACTAATAGCACCACCACCGCTGATTGTAATTGTTGTTCCGTCAACTTTAACACCACCTAACTGTGTTGTACTTGCTGTGGCTAGTCTAATAGCGCCCGAATTGTTAATCAATCCGCTAGATGCTGTTGATGGTATAATTACACCGCCAAGAACACTGCTAGTTGCTTGTGGTAATGAATATGTATACGGAGCACTAATAATACCACTGTTAATTGTAATAGTTGAACCGTCAACTTGTACACCACCTAATTGTGTTGCACTTGCTGTTGCTAACCCAATGGTTCCTGAACTATTAGTTAGTCCACTAGTAGCTACTGCAGGAACTTTAACACCCCCTAAGGTAGTTGTGTTTGCTGCAGGCAATGTGTATAATTGTGCGCCAGTTATAACACCTGTTGCGGGGTTAATTGTAATTGTTGTTCCGTCTGGTATAACCCCACCCAATATGTTGCCACCAGTAGCTGCTTGAGCTTTAGGCAATACATAAGTATTAGCACCGCTAATAACGCCATTGCTAATTGTAATTGTTGTTCCGTCAACTTTAACACCGCCTAGTATACTAGTAGTTGCTGTAGGAAGACTATATGTATTTGATACGCCAGCAATTGCTGTAGTTAATTGTGAATTAGTTACATAAGTGCTTAATGTAGGTATTTGTACATAATTACTTAAAGTTGATGAAAGTGTATTAACTGTCAATGCGTTAGCATTAACCCAATCTTGAGTAGCAAGAGAAGTACCGCCAGCAGTAATACCGTTCATTAACCGAACGGTGTTATTAGTTATATCAGCAACAAGTTCCCCACTAGAATAACTTATTCTATCTAAATCTACTGAATCGTAGCTGGGTAATTTTACGTGTTTGGTCATTTATACTAGTCCTATGACTAGTATTTATTCTTTATGATAATACTGATAGTTAACGCTAGTAGGGTTTTCTTGATGTATTGTGGCACCGTTTTTAAGATGAAAGCGGCGTGCCATAGGTGTTTGCGGGCTTAAAGTAACTATGTCTTTAACTTCTGTATGGGTGCCTAAAATCCACTCGGCCGCCTTTTTAAGCAATTCAGCACCAGCACCCGGAGCATATGACCAGATTGTATAGAATACTGCTACGTCTCTAGTCTTGTCGATATCAATAAGATCTTGCTCAGTCTTAGGAATATCTTTGAGCCATTGTAAGCACGTAGCTGCTAGGATTTCTTCTCCTGCTCGAAGTATTAATATTTCAGCAGCATCGTTAACACGCTGCTCTAATGGAATATGAGGGCGTACTGGATCATCTTTGATCACCCGAGCTAGTGGGTCATCGGTAGAGCGCAAGTGATACAGTTCCATTATTTTTCCAAGTTTATTATATACGTACTTATCTCTTTCGCTAAAAAACTGCTAGATATCGTCGCTGGGTAAGTTGTTGAGCAATTCTCTTAGCTTACTTGACTCAACCTGTGCTCGAACTTTTGGAATGGCTGCCCCATCCATTGGATCATCGGTTGGTGCGACTGTCTGGCGTTGTTTAATACTGTTGAGCAATGTTGAACCTGCTGATTGGCTATTATGATTTCCGTAGCCATCTTCTTCTGCTAAATCACTAATACGTAGACTGTCAATATTAAATTCTAAGTCAATTTTCATACCAACACCACTGGAACTACGTGTTTTCATCAGCTGGATTTGATAGCGTCCACGTTCACGCATAGCACGTGACGTAAAGATACCAAACACGTTATCTGCTGTCTGAATCTTACTAAGTCCGCCGGAAATATGACTATGATCAAACTCAACTTCTTCAACCGCACCACGATTCAACTGCGCCGCAGTGACAAACACACAGTTCTTTTCTACCGCTAGGTTACGCAATTCTTCACTCACATACTTATCTTTAATAAACAAGTCTGCTGGGCTGATCTTCTTGCTCTGCGGCATCAACAAGTCCAAGTAATCGACTAGTAATACGTCAACTTTACGATCTGTTTTAATTTCATATTCTTTTAAGTAACTGCGAATATCATTGGCTGTTTTACCACTAGGCATATACTTGACTTGATATGTACCACTCTTCTTGCCAATCATCTTAACCTTCATTTCAACGTCATCTAAGTTCTTAAAGATCTCACGAGTTGCCATGCCAGTTACCATTGCATCCATACGCATAGATACTAATTCTTCTGAAAGTTCTAAGGTCAAGTACACTACATTCAGTCCTGCTAGTGCCCAGTTAATACCTAGATTAGCTAGGAATAATGACTTACCTGCGCCCGAACCTCCGGCAAAAATATTCAATTCTCCGCGATTCATGCCACCAAACAATTTATCATCCATGGCTTTCCAGCCTGTTGATACTTGTCCATTATTATCTTTGATACGCATTAGTCGAGCACGAGGATCTTCAAAATAATCAGTGCCCATATCTTTGGTCAAACCTACTTGTACTGCTTTTTTGATCTTTTCTTCAACTGATCCATACTCACCGTTTTCTAGCATATCAGCTGATTCTAAAATAGCTTTTTCTAATCCTTTGTGTCGGATAAATGTTTCAAAATCACTCAACAGCCAATCAAAATGTTCTTCACGTAGATTCTCTGCTGGCTTAAATGTACTGCCGGTGGCTGCATTAACAATATCAATAGTAGGCATGACATTGTGTTCTTCTACATACTTGTTCATAAACTCTGCAGAGTCTTGTAGTTTACGATCAAATAATGAACTATCAAAAATACTCTGACAGCGTACAAATGTTGCCGCATCTGCCAGCATCATTTCTAAGTATAATTTTTGTATATCAAATCCGTAGTCTGTGTTTTGTGCCATATGTCTATTATATATTCTTTATGTGTTAATTGCAATGTGCTTGGCTTTATTATTATTCCATATAATTCGATCTTTAGTATGATATAGTACTGCTCCTATACTGCTACTAGGATCTCCAGGGTTTGGTAGTGACCAACGATACTTATAGAATGTTTCAACAACATCCCTATTAGCCTTGCTGTTCATAGCACAGCCTCCCATGTATACTAAGCAATCGGACTTAATCCGTTTTTTAGCCTCCCACATGACATTTTCAATTTGCAATTCAAATACCTTTTGCACGGCTGCTGCTATGTCACATTGATCTTGTAAATTTACTATTTCACATGGCCAGTTTAGTACGCCCTTGTGAAAGTTATATTTTAAATCCAGTGTCCAATGTCCAAAGTAATCGCGTACTACTTGATAGTATCTATCAGGATCTCCTTGCTCAGCCATTTGCTGTAGCAAATATTCTTGTTTAATTGGTTCTAATCCTATCAATTTTGTAAAGGCACTATAAAATAAACCTAAACTATGTGGATAACTACGACTCCAAACTTTACGTATTTCTCCGTGTTTACCCTCCCAGATGGTAGCACATTCAAATTCTCCAATTGCATCAAGGACCACAATTGCACAATGGTCGAAAGGACTAGTATAGTAACCGGCAGCGGCATGGCTAGCATGATGCGGTGTATAAGTGATCGGAGCATATTTAAATTGTTTCATGTATCGACTAGGTAGTGTACTAAGATCTGTAACGGTCTTGTATTGTCCAGCATACAATT
>JGI26470J50227_1000221_pt1 | contig 25864 bp, 37 predicted proteins | sample FreactTroBogLake_FD_50227 | JGI IMG/M metagenome (IMG submission 50227)
CTATTCCATACCCAGGGCTTGTGACCTTCCTGGTTAAGGTCGATCTCCCAGCCTTTTTCTTTGATAACCAATTTCTCGCTGTATTCGTCGCCAGGGATCACCCAGTGAGTTTCGTAAAGCTCATTTTCTGGGTTAGGCATTACATACTCGCTCATAGAGCTGTCAGCTTCAACAAAAAACTGTCCGATCGCTACAACTTCGACCATAGCTGCAGTCTTACGAACTACCTTGTAATAGTCGATATTGGTCTGGTCATAGCCCCAGCTCGCACTGAGAATATGTCCGATCTCGACGTCTGCCATAGATTCAATTTTCTTAGCTTCTAATACCTGGCTCATTATGCAGCCACCTTTCCGTATTCGACGTTAATTCCAGACCAACCGCCAGAGCGATACGCCTTTTGGTATTGGATTACAAGAGCTTTAGCACGAGCCTCGCTGACTTCAGCATTTACAAGCTCAAAATCACTTTCACGTTCAACGATCTTTAACTGAACTTTCTTAGCTACCTTAGCCATTTTCTTCCTGCTTTCTGTCGGGGTTTCCTGCCCCTACATCTCTAAGTGTAATGGTTACACCTACCCTGTCAAGCAGGTTTCAAGATATTTTTTAATTTATTTTTGAGAGATTTTGAGATTTAAGCCAGGCTCGCCGTAGCTTTTCGAGCTATGGATCTCAACTACCTGGGCGTCGTCAAGATAGACAATTCCAGTTAAACTGTCTAATACTGCTCGGATCAACTTATCGAGGTCAGGTGGAACGGTCGGCATATCGCGCTTTACCGTGCGTGGCTTGAGCATAAAGAAATCCAGCTCCATAGCTACTGGGCCTTCGATCAGCTTTGCGTGTTCAGCTTTAGCTGCGAGAGCTATCGTGGAACGCCAGACCGCCAGAGCTGAGCCCTGGGAGTGAATGACGCGTCCGTGTATGACCTTCATAGACCCCTGGGGGACTGGTAGGCCGTCTACGCGGAAGCTAATCACCGCGTAAGTATTACAGATTAAAGTACGAGTGTCACAGCGTCAGTGACGACTTCGTGCTTTGCAGCTTGTCCGTCAGTCAGGTAGAAGTCAAAGGCACCGTGTTGATCTGGGCCTGTAACATCTTTTACGATCCAGGCGTGTCCGTTTATGGATACCTGGTCTCCCCACTGCACAGCTGCTGGAGCTACGATCTTTGTCATTATTCCTCCGTCTAGGTGTAATGATTACCTGTAAGGGTACAGCATTTATGTAACCTGTGTGCGTTCAGACGCACCCAAAAGTTCTCGTAAGTTTTCGGGCATTGGAGAGCCTTTAGGGACGTCATCGGCAGTAAACCTGGGTGGTAACAAGGTAGGTCTGGTATCAGAGCCTCTAGAGCCCACTGGAAGGCTTTTAACGGGCATTGGGCCGTCCAGCCACCTCTCCTGATTTAGCCAGGTGCTAGCGTGAGCTGTAAATCCTTCTTCGCGGTTAGGGTCGTCGCGGTATCTTTCAGCAGCTTTAATCAGTTCATCGGCCTTAGCTTTCTTCAGCGCTTTTATCCAAGCTACGGTCGCTGCGCCTTTGGCAGTCTTTCGAGGATAGACCGTCCAAAAATTGTCGAATGATGAAGAGAGCTTTTTATTATCTTCTTCTTCTTCTTTATCTTCCTCTTCCTCTTCCTCTTCATATATTGGCATTTGCTTAGCATTTGCTTGCTTTTTGCTACCGCCGATTGAACCATTTGCTGCAAGCTTTGAGGATTTAGCTCGGATCTTGTCTAGATCGCGCTCGATCCTGGCTTGCACCCATAAATCGTCCTCGATCGTAAAAAACTCCGAAAGAATTGGCTCAATAGCTTTCCAGCGTTCAGCTGATAAACGAGCGACGTGCGCCAGGCGACCGTCAGTATTGTCCAACGGTTTCCCACGCTGCCAGTAATTCATAAGCAGTAATAAGTAAGCTCCGTGCTCCTCCGTCGTTAGGTGAGCTGTGTCAGCCAGGTAATCGGCAACGTAAAGCTGCATATACGGTAGTGACGTCATCGCTCCTCCAAAGCCTCGTGGATCATTGTTTTTGTAATTCCTAACGCTGCAAAATCTTCATAAACTCTATGCCTTATAGCTGCCTTGCCACCGTTGATAAGAGCCTGTCGTTCTGTTGTATCCATCCCACCCCACCATCCGTAAAACTCGTGAGTGGCTGCATACGTTAGACAACTTTTCCATAATGGGCAAGAGGCACAAAGAGCCCTAAGAGGTTTAATGTAAATTTCGGGATCTGGATATCTAATTTCTTCAAGTCGATAAAAGACGTCCACTTCGACTCCAGCGCAAGCTGCGTCCTCCCAATTTATCTCCGTGTACTCGGGCAACCCACTTCTCCTGTCGCGTCGTAATAGCTGCAGTAATTGACGCAGAATATCGCGTCCTTTTCTGGAGCTGGTGGCGACTCGCTGGAGATGGCGAGCTGTTTGACTTCTTCTAGCCAGGCTAAACCTTGTTTAGCTATTTTTGGATCGTACATTTCGATATGCGTTTTGATCTGAGCCATTTCACCGTCACGAGGTATCGCTACGAGAGCTACGTTTTCCACTTCATAACCGTTAGCTGACAAGAGATACCCATACAGCTGTACTTGAAGACGTTGCTGGGTGCTGGGAAAGTAACGAAGCGATTTGAGCTTTGTCGTTTTCCAGTCCACGATCGTTTTCTGATCCTTGATATAGAGATCGACGTGACCTTTAAGATCACCAGCTACGAACTCCTGCTCGATTAGGAAATTGTCACCGAATGGATCTTCGCGCTTGATCGCTTCAGCTACTCCCGCGTGGATAAAAGTACCCAGGATTGCAGCTAGAGCTTCTGTATTGGGATTGGTCTCAGGTGTACCTACCAGCTGGTGATAAACCTGGCGCCGACAGCCACCGATTTGAGATGGGCCGATTTCTACCTGGGTGGAGCGATCCCTGGAGTTGTCGTACGCCGTCAGAGACTTAGCCAGGAGATTAGATAAGTCCACCAGGTAATCCCTTCGCAGCTATAGCTATCGCAGCTGTCTTTGTCCGTCGGCAAGCGCCGTAATAGTCAGAGCTGATATTTGTCGGCTCTTCTATGAAGTCAAGCTCTCTGGCTATTCGCTGACGCCAGTATTGCTCGAACTGGTGCGCCAGGATCTCAAAGCTCAGCCCTCCGTCTACTTCTAAGAAGAGAGCGTCGTTTTGGATAAACGTTAAAGCTTGATCGTGCATAGCGATTGGATTTATCATTTTGTTTTCCTAACTATGTCTATCGCTACGAGGAAGTCAAAGCAGGGCTCGTGTTTAGCTTTCTTTGTTTCAGCCCAGCGCTCTTTGCATTTGTCGCAGACAAACTTTGAGAGCTTCTTTTCCATTTTTTTGCGAACGCGCTTGAACCTCATAGATCGAAACCTGCTCTCACGAGAGTACCGACTGATCGAGCTAAGTCGATTTGGGTTTTGATTCTGACTGAGTTAGCTCTGGCAGCTTTGACCAGGGCGTCAGCCTCTCCCATTTTGACGTGTAGCTCTTGATTCTCAATAAGCGCCATATCCTCACGCTCCTGCACGGTGTAATTCTTACCGTTAGGAGCTGACTTAGAAGCGAGCGCGATTCGAGATTTAGCTAGTGCGATCTCATAAGTAGATTTCGTCATAGCGTAGTTATTCTCAGCTGCAACGAGATCCGTGTGGCTCTCGTCCAGGAGATCGCTAAGCTTCTTGAGTTGTCGTTCAACCCCACCAGGGGTAGTTACTGGCTCACTCATTAACGTCAGGTACAGCTGTGAGCTTACGGTTTTCGATCTCCAGCACCTTCCAGGTGTCAGAGCTATAGCCGAATGGATCTGGCTCGAGAAGATAGCCTGAGCGCTCTAGCGCCTGACCTAGCTCTACTGCGTCGATCTTGAGCTCTTTAGCTACACGATCTACTGCCACCTGCTGATAGTTAATAGCTACTAACCAGCCCATTGAAGGCTCGAACTTCTTTTGCTTGTCGCTCACTTTGTTACCTCCTCTGGTAGAGCTGCAGCTCTAGTGTTAATCGCGTCTAAGATTGTGGTGCCATTGACCTTCATCTCGTGGAAATCCTTTTCCCGAGTCCAGAGCTCGCGCAGCTTTGCACGGTCAGTTGTAGCTGTGATCTCAGCCAAGATCGCCTGACCGTAGATAACTTCATCTTCTGTAAATACTCGAGCTACAGCTTTAGGCTTTGGCATTGTTGCGAGCGCAGGCTTGTCCGTCGTCTTTTCCTGACGGTTACGAACCTCCTCGGAGCTGGCGATACCCTTACGAGTGTCAGCTGCTAGGACTGCAACTATGGCGCGACCCCAGGCTGCCGTTTCTGCGTTTTGCACCTCGGAGTCACGGGTGAAATTGGTAGGCCCTGGGATTGGCTCCCAGGCCGTGCCGACCCCTGGACGAAGATCGTCAGGAGTACGGAAAGCTGCTGCTGTGTAGACGATCCAGTCTTTGCCTGCTACCTGGACGAACTCGTATTTGACTTGCTGAAGTGAGCCTGTAGGGAACTTTTCTCGAAACTCGACGATCCGTGTAGCTACGTCGATATAGTCCAGCGGGCCTTTGTAATTTGGAGCCATTTTTTGCCTCATTTCTAGGAGCCACTTTTGGGCTCGGTCGGGTGTAATCTATCCCGAGAATTACACCCTGGCAACTACCGTGTCGGGTGTGTCTAGCCTGTAAGGAGTGGGAGACTATGGCTATGGCCTTTTCATCTGTAGAGATTATTTTGGGTGGACTTTCTGTGAACGTCCAGACCGAGCTGACATACCCCGACGGTCTCGACGACCTGACTGCTCGCACTCTTTCAGTGTTCAAGGAAGCTGTCGCTACAGCTAAAGCTAACGACATAGATATTACGGTGATGAGCCTTCACACCGATTTTGCCGACCCAGACGACGAATAAAAAAAGCCTCGTAATACGGTTTTTAGGGCCGTAGAAGGAGGCTAATTTTATGCACTTATGGGTCAATATCGTGCGCCTGGCACTCAAGGGTTTTCCAGGGTGAACCTATGTAATTGTCCTGCCTTTTGGCATTGGGTGAAACTTACTACGCCAGTTGCAGACCTTCGTGAATATCCAGGTACGACACGCTCTTTATTTTTTTATTTGTATTCTCAAAGTCTGTAGTCGTCGGCATTTCCTGATCTAACCAGACAAGCTCAGCTCCAGCTAGATTGAAAGCCCAGACGCCGTTAGGGGTTGAGCAGATATAAACAGGGATCATTCCTTTATCAGCTGCAGCTTTGACCAGACGGTCGAACTTAGATTCCTCGATTAGAAGCTTGTCGTAGTGCGTCCGTCGGCATTTGAGCTCGACATAGATATTGCTGCTCTTTGAGTAACAGTCCCAGACCGAATACTGATCCGTAGCCTGGGTGAGATCTTCATAGCCCAGCTCTCGGACGAAGCTAAAGAGCTCTTGCTCGGTCACTTGTCTAACCAGACTTTGTAAGAAGCTGTTGTCCGTCCCTTAACAGGATCGACGAAGTGTAGGCGCTGTGACGGAGTAGCGCTGGCTGCAAGCATTACACCTGCATACCGATTATCACTTTCTGTCGATCCTGTCTGGTAGACAGATCCTAGTCCATTAGGAAGAGCCCACTCGTTATGCGTGTGATAGTGACCTACGAAAACGTCTCTAAACTCCCAGGGATAGCTGCCAGACTGCCATCTAGCGACGTGCTGGACGATTGCGCCAGGAGAAGCAAAGCCGTTACGACCTACCTCGTCACCGTGAATTAGGAGAGCTCGGTATCCTGCGCCTTTTCCTGTTGGATCTGGGATATGGACTCGCTGTATATCTTCTGGACATTCTTGCCAGGTGAGTCGTTTCTCTTGTGCCAATAGCTGTCGAGCCAATTCATAACACATTCGATCAAAGTTATCGCTACGAGGAACATTGTCCCGCTTACTACCAATACGTCCGTGATTACCCCATTCTGGAACTACAGTGACCTTATTATAGTTTGTTAGGGCATATCGAACGACGTCCACAATTAGCTTAGATACCGTGACATATTGCTCAAAGAGTGTCGCGTCGATCTCGAACGCTTGTCCAGGGAAATTAAAGAGTCCCTCGATCATATCCCCGCCGAACATAATGACGCAGTCATTGACTGGGTGATCGGCTCGCATAATGTCGGTGATACTTACAGCCTTTTCAGCAAAGCTCATAACGCGCTGGTGCATTACTTGAGAGTTATAGCTCGGAGTTTTCTTTGCGCCTTGCCAGTCGGTGAGGTGCCAGAGAGCTACTTCAGCTCGCTTCTTACTTTTGACAGCTTCTCGAGGTTTGACAGGAAGGATCGGCCCCATAGCTAGTACAGCGTCGTGAGCTGCCTGGTGGGTGACTTCGACGAGCTCGTTAGTGCGCTGCTTAGCCTGGAGAAGCTGCTGCTGGACACGCATAAGCGCCTGTCGTAGCTCTTTAACGTCGCTTGATTCGATCCCCTCTGGGAGATCTGCGAACTTATCCTCTAAATCCACGATCTACGATTTCTTTGAAGTGGTGTAGGTAGCCGTACTTATCGTTAAAGCTATCTTCGTGACCTGGATTGTTAAAGAGTCTGACTGACTTGAGAGCGTCCATAAGTAGCGCGACCTCGTATGGCTGTATGTCGTCGATTTTGAGAAGGGCTCCCCAGATTCGTCCGATTGCTGTGAAAGCTTCTTCAGCGTCTCCATAATGATCTTGCCTCTCTTCCAGGATTTCTTCTACTTTGTCTCGCACTTACACTCGCCTTTTCTATGCGAATAGATAGAGTTTTCAGAGATCTTTAAGCCTTCAGCTCGTAGCGTCTTAGTAATAAGATAAGGAGCTAACTGACTAGCTAAAGCGGATTCCAGCGCCTTGCGGTTTTTGTCGTCAAGAGATTCTAAGATCGCCCTAACTGGGCATTGTTGCTTCTTAGGTTGATTCTTAATAAAAGCTGCCTCTAAGTCCATAGCAGCGGAGTCTATCCCTAAATATGAGATAGAGAGTTACGACACGCTATAGCAGACCTTCGTAAGCTAGGTCAAAAGTGTCGCACTGATCGTCCACGTCACGGTACAGCGGGATCAGTACGGTAGTTGGAGTGTCCATTACTTTTGATCCATATTGTTAGCGTAAGGCGTGATGATATGAGACTCAGGCATAACGCTAGGAGAGGTAGACGGGCTGTGCGGTACAGCTCCACCACCGAGAGCTGCAACAGCTACCAGGACAAGATGATGAGCGTCGGTCGAGAAGTTGCAAGCGCTCCAGGTTGTCATAGCCGTACCTGACGCGAGAGCTACAGCTTTAGGGTTAGAAATAGGTATGCGGATCACGGTAAGTCCTTCATCATTCGAGCGTAGGTAGCTTGTCCGAGTATGCCGTCAGCTGTGAGACCGTGACCCTTTTGATAAGTCTTTACAGCTGCTTCGTCGGCTGCCGTATAAGCTGCATTGACAGCTACAGCTGGAATTAACCCAGCCTTGAATAGCGCTTTTTCGACAGCGGTAGCTACAGCTGATTTGTCGCCTATTTTGATCGAGCCAAAGGGAGGAGCCACGAAAGCTGTGGTCGATTTTGTAACAGCTGGCGTAGAGCTGTGAGTCATAGCCATTCCACCACCCGTAAGAGCTGTGGCACCAGCTACGCCTGTAGCTACAAGCTTATTTGTGCCTAGCGATTGAGCTGGCTTCATTGAGGATTCATAAGCTGGACGACAGATAGCCAGGACGTAAAGGTAGGCGCGGTGGCGTAGGTAGCAGCCGTCGCCGTTATTTTGGTGGGTAACCGAGTTTTCTGGGCCAGTGTTAAATCCGACGGTAGTAATGCCGTCCCTGGAAGCTGCAACGACGATCTCAACGTGATCTGCCTGACCGTTACCTGACCAGCTAAAAAACACTATGTCGCCTGGTTTTGCGTCATATTTACCAACTACTGCGCCCTTAGCCTGGAACCAGGCGAGCCCAGCTGGGCAGTAGGCAAAACCTTTAGGAGTTTGAGCTGCTACCAGGTTAGAGAGATTATTTTGAGCGAATACCCAGGAGATACCCATAGCGCAGTAGGGCTCATTAGGGATTCCATACCAGTCACCGTAAGGATTCTGGTTATTCGGCCCCTCAACGAACCCGACCTGCTGTTGAGCAGTTGTAACGATATCTAAAGCTGTAGCCACAGCCTTAGTCTACTTTGTAGTCTTAGGAGTTTCCTCAGCGACGACTTTGTTAGCTTCAGCGATCGCAGCGTCTACAGCTGGAGCTACGAGAGCTGCTGGAGCTCCTGTCTCAGCTGAGATTGTGTTCACGAGAGACTTTGGGTTGATCTTTGCCAGGATAGGCACGAGAAGCCCACCGACAAGGCCACCAATAACGATTTCTTTAGCGGTGTGAGACTTGCCTGGGAAAGAGTAGGTAGCGTACGCAGACGCGACTACACCGTAAAGGTAGTGCTCGACGAGAGCTTTATTCTGGGCTGACAGCTTGATCTTCATTTGATCCCTTTCCAGAGATTAGGTTACGGACGAACTTTTCTGCCTCGAAATCACTAGCTGAGGCGTGGTGGATACCACCGACTCCTCTATGATGAGATTCGCATAGCCACTCAAGGTTGTCTGCTGATTCTACCCAGGCTCCGACCTCTTCTGGGTTAGAGATTCCTGGGTAAGCAGCTTCGAGCCACTTTAAGTCCACGTTATTCTGGGTAGCGAACTCAACGTGAGAGTGATGGAGCTCTAGTCCTCCATAGCACTCAGAGAGATCCTGACGAGCTCCTCCGATAGCACAGACTGCTGTGGCTTTAGTGCGCTCGCGGTAGGCGTTGAAGTCTTTGTAGTGCGGGTCGTCCGTGCGCTCAGGGTGCGCTGGATAGTGGACAATATACGAGTTAGTGACTTTTTGATCGTGAGCCTCCATTTAGAGCTCTAACTTTGTCTTAATAATCGCCTGGTTGATCTGAAGCTCGTGGAGAGCTTGATCCTGCCGATTGAGTTGATCCTTCATAGATCCCCCACCATTTTCGTAGAGTTGATACTCGATACGAGATAAGCGCTTGTCCATCTTCTTAAACATACGGTTAAGCCAGAAAATCGGTGCTCCTATGATTACAGCACTTTCCAAAATTGCCCAGACAGCGTTTGAGACAGTGCTTAGGTTATTCCAGAAGATCATTTGCGCCCTTTCGGGTTATGTATTAGGCCCAGGTAATGATCTTAATTGTACCTGTTGAGTCCACTGCTTTGAGTTGGTTTGTAGAGCTGTTGATCCACATATCCCCATTACGACGATTAACAGGGTCTGTCGCTAAAACAGGAATGGTAAAACGCTGGGCTGTTTCAAGCTTACGGATACGCTCGTTAAGATCTGCGAAATATGTATAAAGCTCTGGATACTGATTTATGTAAGCCATAGCGTCCTCAGTTAGCCGTATTTGTTAGCGTAAGTGTAACGCGCTCAGGGCCAGCTTCACCTGGTTGCACCGTCAGAGCTACGATTCTGTAGTTAGTATCAAGCTCGGTAGGGAAGCGCTGATCTGTAATGCGTAGACGCGCCTGGTCTCCGATATTGTAAGTACCAAAGATAGGATCGACATAAGCTGGATAGGTCAGCTTGATCGTTGTCGGTGGGTAAGAGACAGCTGCAACCTGACCAGCTGCAAGGTTATTGAGCAGCGTTGAGTCGAAAACGTCTGAGTAGCTAGCTTGATCCTCCAAAAGAGGCCAGCCACTAGCTGTCTTAGTCGTGTCTACAGCTGTGGCGGTAACACGACCAGGGTTAGAGCCAGCTCCGATTGCATAGATCGTATTAGCTGCCTTCGATCCGTCCTCTGGGTATTCGTACTCAACGATATTGCCAGCTGGAAGCTCAAAGGTAGGGACGGTAGCTGAAGTCGAGCTGTAGGTATTACCTAAGCGTGGATAGCCCAGCTTGAGAGTCTTAGTAGGGTTTCCGTCACCGTCGTAGGCGACAACGATATTGAAGTCAAAACCCTGGCTGTTACGAGAGAGATCCTGGATAGCTGCAAAGTAAGTTTTAAGCTCGTAGTCGTAGATCGTGCGCGAGACCAGGATTCCAGAGGTTTCAGAGCCGATCTGCACCCCGATATTTCCATAAGGGACGGACTGGGCTGCCGTGACAAGCTGCTGGACGATTGAGAGCTGATCCTGGTTTGTATAGACCTGGGTAGAGGTAATACGACGACGCTCAAAGTAGGACTCGAACTCACGAGCTGTAATCTTCAGCTTCTGGTTAGAGCTCGTATAGTCACGAGCCCAGATAATGCCACCCCAGACGAGAACGCCAGAGCGATCGACATAGATAGCGCAGCGACCTGGGATCGTTGAAGCAGCCACGTTTAAGCCAGCTGCATTAACGCCAGATAGCAAGAGCTCACCCTGGAAAGTCCCAGCTGTGTTGAGCTGCTGGGTGAAAGATACAGCTGTAAGCGGAAGCTCAGCTAGGATCTGATTCGTAATGACGTCAGCTAGCAGATAGCGGTATTGGGTAGCCATACGACTACCTTACTATTCGGCTGGAGTTACAGGCTCGACAGGCTTCGGTGGGTTGTTTAGATTAGCAACAGTTTCCTCAGCCCACGCAGTTGCTTCCTCTTTTGTCCAAGCCTCGTGAGGTGTTGCTGGATGCCAAGGTTGAAAGATGTCGGGTGCGCCTTCATCGTTAGGAGTTGCAGAATTAAAAATGCTGACGGCGTTGTTCTCGTCAATCGTGTATGTAATAGCCATTATGGTCTTACCCCTTCCCAAGTCAATTTCATTGTTTTGTGATGCGTGACCCGCACATTTGGATTAAACCAAATCTCGTAGCCTTTTGCTTTAACGTGTTCACACCACGATAAATCCTCGCCAATCATAGCAAAGGTGTAATTCTCGCTATCTTTAAACTCGGTAGTCGTGATCGCTGACTGAAACCACGGGCGAGGCAAGCTCTCAAACACGCCTGATTTCACGCATACGAAGCCAAATCCGACCCCACCGACTTTCACCGGTTCTTTCATTTTCAGCACTTCTTCATAGGTATAAGGCGCACCTAATTTATCTCGATACGCAACGACTTCTCCGTTAGCCAAAAGATACGCGCCAGAAATGATGTCCTTTTCTGAGTTGTAAAGAGCCAAGACATCTTCCGGAGTAAAGGCGATGTCTGAGTCAATCCACATAAGTTTGTCGTATGTAATCTTGCCTTCGAACGGGCGGTTTTCAGATAGTGAATTGACTTTAGTTCCACTTAGCGTCAGTTCTCTAGCATCTGAAACGTGAGAAGAATAATCGTTTGCAAAACCCCACGTGATTCCTTGTTTATTTAACTCAACAGATACATCTAGCAAACTTTTAACATAACTNCTCATNAANGAATGACCCGGTGTGCANATCATTAAATTAACGTGTGGTANTTCTTCCATCTTTGCCCCCTGAGATGTTATTAGTTGATTGCAGTATTTCCGTTGCTATAGATCGTATAAGAAAGAGCAGGGTAAGTTCCATATGCAACGGCACTGCCAGCCGNATACAATGAAGTCAATCCTAAAGAAGTTCCATAAATAAAAGTGGCCGAGTTTNACGCATTGGTCGAAACATTGTATTGGGTAGAATCTGCCCAACCAACCCAAGTCGTTCCGTTAGTCGAAGCAAAAATGTAACCATTTCCAGCGCTAGATTTAAGAAAAAATGTATTATTGACAAAAGTTAAAGCGTCACGATATGAAGCANTTAAAGGCGCGCCAAGATAGGAGACAGTAACGCCCGTCCAGGTTGTTCCGTTGGTTGAGATGTTTATATTTGCGCCCGATATTGCGTTATTGGCTACGATTACAAAAATACCATTTCCATAAGCAATGCTTGTCCATTGGTAAGTTGTTTGTGTAGCAGTACGAGCTGCCCAAGTAATCGAGTCTGTAGATGAAACAATCGCACCAGTAACTCCACCAGCAACATAAACTCCGTTACCATAGCCTACACAAAACAACTGTGAAGTTGTTGAAGAGTTGCGAGTTGTCCAAGTTACTGCATCCGAAGATGATGCTATGTTTCCTGTTGCTGAAGTGGTTTGACTGACTGCTACATAGTAACCATTACCGCTTCCATAAGTAAAAGCTGTGGTATTACCGCCGTATCCAGTAACAGAACGAGAAGCCCAAGTGACGCCGCTATTGGTAGATGAATAAATGTAGGCATCTGATGTATTACTGTGAGCAGCAAGCACAACCGTTCCAGTTGAGTTGATCCATACAGATGCAGATGAAGTTCCAGTATATGCTTGTGTTGTTGTAAGCGAGTTCACACCGGTATTCGCATAATAGGTGCCGACTGTTCCAACGCCAACATAAGTATTGCCGCCATCAGAACCTGCTATTGCAAAAGCGGTTCCATTCATATATGCATCTCTAACCGAGTTAGTCAAAGTTCCCGGCAATACAACAGCACTAGGCGCAACAGCAGAGTTTCCGATTGTAAAATTGTTTTCGGTAGTGGTTAATTTTATTGCAGCATAAAAAGGGTTTGATTGCGCTGTAGTGCTGTTAAACATTCTGTAAGTTAAATTATTACTTAGCGCACTTATAAACGTGGCTGAGTTTGGCGTTCCGTAGGCATAGACAATGTAGTTTCCGGCAGGCAAAGTAAATGAAGAATAACCCTGTGATGCGAAACCGCTTGCTACGACTGCGCCAACACCAGGAATAGCTGAAGCTGAAGTTGCTGGAAGGTTTGAGATACCCATATTACGCCACCGTCATTCCTGAGATATGTAGATTTACGAGTGGAGAAGAAGCTGATCCCATTACCAATTTTGTTGTAGTAAGGGTTTGCTTTAGGTCAATAGCTACTGTCGCGTTAGCTGCGATTGACTGCTGGAAAGCGATACAGACGGTATCAAGGCAGATCGTGTAGGTCTGAGCAGCTGAGGATTTGTTAGCGACGAGGATATTGGTAGCGATTGTTGTCGTCGAAGCTGGGACGGTATAGCCAGGGCCGTACTTTCCGAAAGCTCCCTGGGTTACAGCTGTGGTCGCAGCTGTCTGAGTTGTGACGATATAAGAGAAGGTCGTTGTAGACGGTACTGCGATTACCTGAATCTGGGATCCGTCATAGATCGTATCGCCCAGGGTCACATAGATCATATCTCCCACTGAGAGACCGTGAGCTGAGCCAGTCGTCAGGGTAGCTACATAGTTTTGGACTACTTTGTTGCTGACGGTAAAGCCTGAAACTACAGCTGTGTTAAAGGTGGCTAGTCCAGTTGGAGAGACAGCCGTTGAAGATTGAGTAGCTGTGGTCGATACATAGGTGAAGGTTGTACCAGTAGGGATTGAGTTGATCGCCCAGGTACCGTCGTGGGTAGCGTCTACGCCCTGGATTGTGACGATTGTGCCGACCTGGGTAATACCGTGAGCTGAAGAAGTCGTGATCGTGGCAAGGTTGGTGGTGATTGCCTTGTTGCTGATTGCGAAACGAGTTGAGGTTGTACCGAGGACTGGAGCATATCGAGCTAGCAGTGCAGGTGTATTAGTTGCCATTAGTACGCTCCCATAAAGATTTCAGTTTCGACGTTCGCTAAGCTGATTGTACTAGCAATAGGCGAGGTGGATAGGACTCGGTTATCTGTGATATTTGCTGAGGTAATAGTAGTCACGCCAGCTCCTACCGCGAGGGTAGCTAGCAGGATTGAGTTAGTAGGGGTGCTAGGAGCCACTGGAGAGCCAGCTGGAGTACCTGCGACCACCTGAAATACGACGCTGTTGAGGGAACCTGTGTAGTAGGCGTCATTGACGGTAGCTACGACAATATCTATTCGAGGGTTAGAAGGGTTAGCTGTGGTCACCGTAAGGGTAGTAGCTGCGTCGTTGTAGATCATATAGGTACCCATATTGGCTTGATAGGTACCTACGATTGCTGCCCAGCCTGAAGCGACTACGACTGACATACCTACTGGAGAGTTAGCTGTTACAGCTAGATCGGCAGCGTTAATAATTCCTGTAGTTTTCCAGATTGCCTGAGTCGTCAAGCGATCATTCTCAGCTGGGTGCGAGCCATTCTGCAGCCAGGAGGGAGGGGTGCGTAGTGCCATTTGTCTCCTTAGATATACGCGTTACGCCACGTAACGGTAGCTAGAGTCGTACCTGGTAGTGTACCTGAGCCTGTGAGGTAAAAGAGGTTTGTGCCTGGTGGCGCTGAGAACCAGTTAGATCCACCCGCGACAAGGTTACGAGCTGCTGCGCCATTGACGGTAACTAGGCGCTGATCGAGGTCGATCACCACTGAGTCGGTATTTGAGTAGGTACCTGTGACTGTTATGTAGTTACCCTGATTGACGTTTCCTATGGTCGCGTTTGTGATAGGGCCATTTAAGGTAATAACTGGGTAAGTGGTAGCCCAACCTGTGTTAATAACAGAGGTTGAACTCGCTACAGAGCCACCACCGTAGGTCAGAGGATAGACACGGTTGTAAGTACGACCGAGAGGGTTTGAGACCACCATAGAAGCTGTCTGAAGCGTGTCGTCGTAATACTTAGGATCAGCGCAGAAGAAGCTGTACTGAGACTTGATATATCCGTAGGTGTATTCAGGATCGAGCGTGGTCATATTTGCACGGACACGAGCGTTGATCCGTTGCAACCCGCCAGCAGCTGAAAGCTGGAATTGGAGAGGAGTTGTACCAGTCGTCTGAGGTAGTAGAGCCTGCTGAAGGAGGTTGTAGTTAGCTTGAGCTGTCTGACTGACGTTAATCACGCCACCCGAGGTATAGGTATCGGTAAGGGTGACTGGGATTGTAAAGCTGGTAGGAGAGATTACGGTGATGGTCTGAGAGTTTTGGTTGAAACCAGTGCCAGAAGCGCCCGTAGGGTTTCCTGTTGAGATTACACCCGTGATCGTGACGACCTGGCCTGTGCTCATATAGTGCGCGTTAGCCGTCGTATATGTAATTGTTCCAGTGCCTGTAGCTACAGCTCCAGAGATGTTGATTTTGGCAATACCACCCAGGGTAAGAAGGGTGACCGTGATGGTACGACCTCCAAGAAAATCGGCGCCTGTGAACATACCGTCAAAGTAGCCACGATTGTCGTCCTGGTTTCTGATCTGAGGTAGTCCCTCTAATCCGTCTACCGATAAAACCTGGTGAACAGAGTTACTTCCTCCGAAAATATAACCGTTAAAGGCAAAGGAGTAGTTATTAAGCGAGGTAATTGTTGCCATTACAAGGCTACCTGTCGGTTAGCAGTGCTAAAACGTATAGCGCTGAGAGTCGCCTGTCCAACAGAAGCTGGATCTGGAGTATTTGCTGCATAGAAGTTTTGAGTAATTGGAGGGACAACACCACCTGCAGTAGGACTTGAGCTGCCCAGTGGAGCTGAAGAGCTTGTCGTTCCAGAAGTTGTACCACCTGTTGTAATAATTCCTGGGCCATAAGGTGCAGGAGCCATACCTGGAGCTGCAATATAGCCTCCACTGCCCATAGATCCAATACCCGAAACAGCACCGCCTAAAGCCTGAATCTGAGCTATTGCAGCTTGAATCTTTGTTATGAGAGCTGTGAGCTGCTTATCCGTTTCTGTAGAAATTGCCTTAACAGCCGTGTCGTAAGTGTTTTGAGAAGCCGTCAAAGCAGCTGTCAAAGTATTCTGAGCGTCAGTTAAACCGAGCGTCAGAGCGTTATTAGCTGCTTCCTGAGCTTTGGTGAGGTTAGTTTGAGCTGCAGCGAGAGCTTTATTGAGCGTATCGGTAGCTGCAGCTGCAGCCTTTGTGTGAGCGTCAGTAGCTGCGTCGAGAGCTTTCTGATAGCTGTCGTTTTCTTTGGTAAGAGAATCCTGCAAGTTGGCAGCATTTTTAGCAAGGGAATCCTGAACGTCTACAGCTACCTGAGCATATTGCTGAGCCATAGCCTGAGTAGCAAAGGTCGTACCGTCGTTCATAGTCTTTGCGAGCTGCGTGAGACCATCTTGAGATACTGAGTCGATTTGACCGTAGAGAGACTTAATCTGAGAGGCTGTTTCAGGTGTGGCGTTGAGGACAGCTTGAGCCATATTGTCGCCTACGTCTGGGCCTTTAGCTACAACCTGGTCAATAAACGACTGTGAATAACCCTGAGCTGCGAGGTTTCCAGCGTCTTGCTGAAGCTTGAGGATCTTGTTGAGTTGATCCTGCATAGAGCTGACAAGCCCTGCAGCTGTATCCCCGCCAGCTGTAAAGAGGGTACTGAGGTCAAGCTTTGTGGCACCTTGCCACGCGTTAGTCATAGCGTCGATCGACTGCTGAATTATCGCCTGGCGCTTAGCGTCACCTTGCTGCTGAATCTGAATAGCTGCGTCTGCTGCCTGCTGTTGAAGCTGAGCGATCTTGTCATTATGGCTAGCAAGGAGATCTTCTTGCTTCTGCTGGAAGTCAGCGTCGATCTGCGTCATTTTGTCTTGATAAGCCTGATGAGCATTAGCCGTAGCCGTATCAAAGGTGTCCTGAGCTGCCTTCATAGCGTCGTCGTGTCGGGACTGTAGATCAGCTACCTTGTTGTCGTAAGCTTCCTGAGCCTTTGTGTCACGGTCGATCTTTGCAGCCTGAGCAGCGTCCATCTTGTCCTGACGATCCTTGAGGACAGTCTGATAATCAGTCTGGAGCTTTGTCATTTCATCTTGAGCTTTTTTGAGCGCGTCAGCTTGCTTCTTAGCTGCAGCTGCAGCTTTAGCAGCTCCCTTATCAACGTTTCCACCTGGGACAAGGCCAGTAATATCCAAAGGCTCGCCAGAGGCAGTGCCTCCAGCTTTAGCGAGCTGATCTTTGATATTAGGGAACTTTATGTCGATCTTCTTATTAGCTAGACCGTCAAGCTTGTCTCCGAAACCGCCAATTTCTTTAGCTGCGCCATTGACTGCGTCAGCAATACCCTTGAAGTGACCGCCGATAAACGGTAGGTGTGTGGCAGCTTCAACAACCTTACCGATAGCCCCTACTAGATAACCAAAGGCGTCGATAACGAGCTTCAGAGCGTCTACAACGACCTTTCTGAAGGTCTCTGAAGCGTCCCATAGCTTGATGAATCCTGCGACCACCAGACCGATTGTGGCGATTATTGCAAGCATAGGAAGGTTAGCTGCAACCCAAGCAGCTGCCTGCGCGTAGAGAGCTGCTGTCATATTGACGACAACTGCAAGAAGCACCGTGCCGACGACGACAGCAATAGCTTCCATAACTGCCTTATGGTCACCGAGCCATTTAAGAGATCCGATAAACCAGCTCTCAAGCTTTGTGAGAATAGGCAGAAGGAGGTTACCGATCTTTTCTTTAAGATCCTCAGTCTGGACGCCGATAACCTGCATTTTTCCAGCGTAGGTCTGAGCGTAGGCTGCAGCTTGACCGCCGATTTTCTGATTGAGCTGATCGAAAGCTTTAGCGATAGCTTCATTCTTTGGCAAGTGAGTATCCAGGACGATACCGAACTCACGAAAAGCTCGAGCTGCACCCGTCGTACCGCGTGTCAAAGTAGAAGCAGCTGTAGCGAGATCTTCGTGCTTGAGGCGAGCGTAATCAGCAGCTACACCCATAAGGCGCTGGGACTCAGTGACTGATCCAGTTGCCGTAATCATTTTTGTAAAGGCGTCGCGTGTGTCGTTAGCCTTAAATCCGAGGTTACCCATAGCCTCAGTGGACTTCATAATAGCTTCACGGTTAGCGTCGGTATTGACCTTCGCGTTATTCATAGCTGTACCGAGAGCAACTACTGAAGTCTGAGCTGCTTCAGCTGCCTTTACTGAATCTTTGAGGAAACCCTCGAACTCCGAAATACCTTTTTGGATTGCTGAGCTGGCAAAGGTACCGAGCATAACGGTCTTGAGATTAGTGAACTTTCCAGCTGTCTCCTCAGCTGCAGCTGAGATATTTTTAATGCTCGTTGTAGCTTGATTTACGCCAGTCTGGACGCCCGAGGTCTCAAGATTGACGGTGATATTTAGTGGTGGGATTTCACCTGCCATTTACTATCCCCCCAAAGGTCTGAACGAGTATGCCAGGATCTGACTGAGCTGCCCCGACGTGACAAGTCCAGTGAGCGCAGGCTCCATATATGGGTATTTTACCCCACTTGTCCAACGAGGGTTTCCTAATTCAAGCGCACGAGCATAGACAGCACCTGCTCCAGCTTCAGCTGTGTAGCTACCGAATCCTCTACGACTAGAGCTGTATGTCATAGAAGTAAGAAGATTTCCTGTACCTCTGTTAGGGCCTTCACCGCTGCGTGGGCCGATATGCGGGTTGTATCGGTAATACTGATTTCCCTTACGAGAAGTAACGCGCACTGGAGGGTTAGGAGCTGAGTCTGCGTTTTTCTTTGCGTTGATATAAACCTGGCGAGCTATCAAGCCCATAGCTGCTTCAGAAGCCTGGTCAAAGCGAGCAAGCCAGCGTTTCATACCAGCCTCGAACTCAGCAAAGTTATCGCTCACTGCTGCGCTTGCTCCATCTTCTCTTTTTGCACTTCGTCAAGGGTATCAGCGATCGCCAGTAGCCAGTCGGCACGATTAGCAGGCAGATCATCTACCTGGTTAGGCGTCCACCCAAAGCGATCAGCAAACTTAAAATAAACCCATTCCTCGTCTGGGTAGTCCAGATCGGGGTGACGTTGAAAGCCTTGAAGCGCTGTTTTTAGGCGTTGGAGCTTTCTGTAGTCGCTTTTGGGTCTGCCTCATTCTTGTCATTCTTAGCAAGAGTAGGGAAGAGGATCGCGCTAATATCTTCAGAAGCTTTGACCAAAGCGTCGTAGTCAGCGATCTCGAGCTCTTCAAGTGAGTCAAGCTTGACTGAAGGGATAAGGAGGTCGAAAGACCAGTCCTCAACGATTGTGGCAATAAGAGACTCGCTGAAAGCTAAGCCCTTAGCAATTTCCCCTGATAGTCCGTCGCCAGCCTTGATAACACGGTTGCGATCTTTGACGCGTAGGGTTGATGGATCTTTGAGAGTAACTGTAGCTCCAGATGGGAGCGTGATCTTTGTGCTTGCCATTATGCCTCCTAATAGGTTTCCCATATCTTAGACGAAAAAAGCCGAGTAGGGGAATCAACTCGCTGGAAGGCACTCAGCGGGTGATCCCCCTACTCGATATTAGGGTTTAGAGGTAAGCAGCAGACTTAGCGTTTTGGATAACCCACTTGATAGGTGAGTATCCGACTGTACCTGCGTCTGTGAGGTTACCCTGAGCGTTAATGTCTACTGTGATTTCGACATAATCCTTAGAGCGCTCGATCGCAGCAGCTGTGTAGGCACCCTTTGTAAGAGTTGCCTGGATCTGTGTAGCTGAAGATCCTGAACCTTGAGCCCAGTTAAAGACCAAAGCAGGCTGAGTGTTGGTCAAGAAGTTAGTGAGCTGGGTATCAGCTTCCATAAGGAAAGTGACCTTGCCTGTAACTTCGAGAGCTCCTACGAACACCTGGTAAGGATTTTGTGTGTTGCCGATACCAAAGATAGGGGTTACTGGACGCTTCATATCGAGGTTTCCAGTGACAGAGTTGGAGACTGTTGTACCCGCTACTGAAACTGTGCCGTACCAGACTGGTGTAGGCAAGATTGTTGAGAAGCTAGGGGTAGGGGTTGAAGCTGTAGTTGAAAGCCAGCCTGTGCTTTTTGCGTCGTACTCAAGAAGTCCCTCAGAAGTGAACTTGAGAGAGAAATCGTGGAACTGGATACCAGCATAAGCACGGACGTTAGCTGCGTAGAAGTCAGTCAGTGTGAAAGAAGCTGGCTGAGCGTCTGCAGCTGTAGCTGTAGCGTTTTTGAGAGAAATTGTGTGGGTATATGGTGCTGTAGATCCAGTGAGAACGTCCTCACCGAGGAGTCCTGCGATTGGGAAGCCGATTGTGTCTGCAAAAGCTGCTCCACCGAAATCGAAGGTTGAGTTACCGCGACCCTGGATATAGTTGTAATTCTTAACGAGTGATCCGCGTAGACCCTCATCATAGAGTGCGCCGTACGCATCAACTGGCTTGAGGGTTGAAGCTAGGACTGGGATAAAGGTAGTTGGTGCTACTGGTGTTCCCTTAGTTGTCTCTTTAGCGATACCTAAATACGAACGGTGGGTATTTTGTACTGACACTATTTCACGCTCCTACGGTTGAGTCAGACGAGGCTGACGGTGCTGGTGTTACTGCTGGTGTTACTGGTGCTGCTTTTTTGCCTGAAGCTGGAACTACGTCAGCTGCAGTGAAGTCAGCTGGAGCGTCGAACGTGTCGCCTGGGTTTAGTGTCAGTACAAGCGTAGGGAACTCACGAACCGCGTCGCCTGTGTAGGTGTAGCTTGCCATTATTCTCCTATGCCTGGATCATCTCAGTAACGTCAAAACGAAGCTCTGCGAAAGTTTCAGTGGCGCCGTTGTCTGAGGTCACTGGCTCTCCGTAGAGACAGTCGATCGCAGGCTCAGCACCCTGCCACACTAGATTTCCAGTCGTGTCACCGAACCTGTGATCTGCTCGCAGCGTTGCCTTGATGTTGTCTATAAGTGTATCAAAATCTGCCATAGCGTCCTCAGCGTCTCTTTGCACTGAGTGGTGAAAGACCTGCAATACGACCGTGAAATCAACTTGCTTCCAGCCGTTTGTAGCTCCACCGATAGCAATACGCTTTTCGCGCTCGCTCTGGATAAAGATTACAATCGCTGATCGAGAGAGCTGCCCAGCTGTGGAATTGACCTGATAGTTAATACGCTTAGGGAAAGAGGTAAAAATCTGATTAAGCGTAGGGATACTCGCATTTTTCAGATAGGTGTAAAGAGTCGATCTAACCCCAGCGCGACCTGCCATTTATCGAACCTTACGGAATGGACGCAGAAGCTCTTTAGCCAGGGCAAGGTCTGAACCGATAACGTCCTGAACGCTAGGGCCAGATGTAGCTCGAGTGGTGACTGCCATAGTGAGCGAGTTGTCGCCACGAACTTTGAGGAAGTCTGTGACCACCAGGATCGCAGCTTCTTTTACAGCTGCAGGCATACCTGAGAAGGCTGCGTTGGTGTGGGTATAGGCCATAGCTGTAGTGAGCGTGACTGGGTTAGCTCCGTAGACATAGTTAGAAGCTACCTGCAAGCGCTCGCTGTACTGACCGTCGTAGAAGTTGATGATCTGACCAGGCAAAATACCGACAGGGTTAGCGACTGTTACGCTTTTTGATCCAGCTGTACCTGAGCCAGTGGTATTGACATAGCCAGCTGTGTAGTTGTAATTGACGTAAATCTGAGATCCAGTCGAAGGTGGGAAGCCAAAGGCTAAAGGCCCCTGCGAGCTGTATGAGAGGCTTGTCTGAGCGATTGGATAGATAACCTTATCCGACTCGAACCAAAGCGGTGTGAGGTCATTTACGACCGTTAAATTGGTAGGTGTGGCGCCGTAGCTGAGTGAGCTTATGGCAATAAGAGGCGTGATCTCTGGACGGATAATGAGGTTACCCTGGGGAGTCATACGCGTACGCTTCTGCTCCGTTACAGAGCGAGCGATCAACGATTGGTTGAGGTGAGTGTTGATCCAGGAGCTAGCGCGACCGATAACGGTAAGAAGCTCAGCGTCCTGTTGAGCTGAGGTACCGCCGACAACTAGGTTGTCATAGTCGATAGCTGTAGGAGCATTTTTGTATTCAGCAAGGGTTAGGTATTCGTCGTCCTGGTAATACGGTGTGTTATTAGTTACTACCGTCGTTGCCATACTCTATATCCCCGTCCGTGCGTGGTGTGGACTCGTTGGTCTCTCCACAGCGTGAGCACTTTCTAAACCAGCTACCGAAACCGCATTGGGTACAAGTGTACCCGCGAGCGCTATCGCCTGCTGAGTGCCTAGCTAGATTTTCCTCGACGAAACCCTGGCTCTTGAGAGCTTTAATATCGCTGGCGTTTGAGACTTCATACATTCCAGCTTTGTCAGCTCTGTAGCGTCTGACGCCTGATTGACTTTTGATATTTGTCTCTTTAACGTAACCGTCGCGTGGTACTAACCGTGCCATTTTTGCCTCCAAAGTGATAAAGGGAGAGAGCCTAAGCTCCCTCCCCCTATCTTATTCAGTTTATGACTATGCAGCTGTGATACCTGAAACGATACCGTTCCAAGCAGGAGCTGAACAGAAGAAGGTACCTCTGAAGTAGGTGCTGAACTCATAAGCAAACTGAGTTACAGGCCATTGGATACCCATATAGTCTTGAACGAGGTAGTTAGACCAAACGTCTGAAACCTCTGTGTCAGGAATTGGAAGTGTCCAAGAGATAACTGGAGCTACGCCCTGTGGGAGCCAAGGGTGAACGATCAAATCGACACTCTTGCCAGTTACTTCATTGACGATACCACCAACGACTGAACCGAGGATTGCTCCTGAAGTTTCGTCCTGAGTGATGTTGAGACGGTAGTTAGCGTTAGCTGCACCCTTGATCGAGTCAGAGAGCTGCTTACGGTCTGAACCGTTGATGAGGATAGCGTCTGGATCAGCCTTTACAGAGTTGTAGAGACCAGCGAATACTGTCTGGAACTCTGTACCTGGGTTGCTGTTCGAGAAGGCGCCAGCGATATTGTTGATATATCCGCTTGATGATCCGAGGAGAGTAGGAAGGATTCCGTCATATCCTGTTGCATAAGCAGAAGTATCTGAGCTAGCGCGTGAAGCAAGAGCGCCAGTGGTCTTAAGAGGCCCCTGGTTTCCTGTTGAAGAAGTAGCAGAACCGCCAAGTGTAAACACTGTGCCTGTTGTGCGTCCCTGGAAGTAAGCGTTAGCTACACCAGTAGTTGTACCGACATATACGTTGTAAGCAATAGCGCCTGTTACTGGAGCTACTGTGATTGTAAGTGCCTGTGAAGTAGTTGCCTGTGAGACAACTGTTGTAACTACTGACTCACCGAAACCGCTTGAAGAGATACCAGCGTCAGATGTTACATAGACGTAGTAAGTATTGTTTGGAAGAGCAGTTACTGAACCTGAAGCAGATACGGCTGCAACTGTAGGTGTAGCTGGAGCAGCGAGAGCACCTGAGTAGCCTGTAGCTGTACCGCGACCCATAAGCATCATTCTTTCTTCCATAAGCATTGTTGCATAGAGGGTAGAAGTTGATGAAAGCTGACGGAGATCCTGGTATCCGAGGCCTGAGAAGTTAGCGTCGAATGAAACGCTATCTGACAAGCTGTAGGAGTTGTAAGGCAAGACAATATCGTCTGCTGTGTAGCTGATCTTTGGGCCACGCTCGAAGTTGATTGAACCGAAAGCAGTAGTTGTAGTTTCAGATACGCCAGGCCAGATCTGTCCTTGTCCACCAGTACCAGTACCTGTGTAACCAGTAATGCGCTTGATACGGTGTGAAGTACCGACACCCTTCTTACGAGGGATACGGTTACGAAGTGGTGTTGGACGTGGTGTCAAAAGCTTTGCAGGTGCTTCGAGGTCGAAGGCTGCGAAAGATGTTGAGAGTGGGCTTGTTAGCGAGATGTCCTTCTGGACGTCCTGCATAGCGAGGCGCTGAGCTGAGATGGCGTTATTAAGGCCAGCTAGAGCGTCAGGTGCGAGTGACTTGTTAGCAGCCATAGACTCGAGAACTGACATAGGGTCAGCTGCTGGAGCTTGTCCTGGAACGTTTGTACCAGCTGAGAGAGCCTTTGCAAGCTCGCCCTGGTACTCGTCCATACGCTTAGCTGCCTTCTTAGCGCTATCGACGTCTCCGAAGAGGTCGGTAGCTTTTGGAGGAGTTAAAGCCAATTTAGTTTCCTTTGTTTAGAGGGTCGGTTTGATTAGTCCTGGTCGTCAGACTTGCCAGCCTTAGAGAGAAACTCCTTCTCTAGTGCCTTATAGCCCTTGACCAGAATTGGGTCAGATGTTGCTGCTGCCTTAGCGCGATATTCCGCTGCCTTTAGCATTAGCTCGTTTGTTTGTGTGACAGCAACGCGACCAGTGCGCTTTGGCCCACCAGCTGCTGCTGCCGACTTTGCTGCTACGAGCTCTGACTCAAGAGCTACCGCCTTCTCTTCAGCTGCCTTAGTTGCAACTTGAAGGGACGCGATCTCTGCTCGGACTGATTCAGTCGCCGTCTTTACAGCTTTCTCTACGATTTCAGCTACTACTTCGTCGTCGAGAACTTCAGTTTCTGCAGCTTCTTCAGCTGCTGCTTCTGCTACAGGCTCTTCGCCTTCTGCAGACTTGATTGACCCAGCGTTTTGCTCTGGGGTCATAATGGTCGCTGTCGATACGTTAGCTGTTGTAGCGATACCTGCATTATTGCCAGGGATCTGAACAGTTGTCTTACCGTGATCCTGTCCAGGCATACCGCAGCCACACTCTAGGCACTTGCTGATTGAGGCTGACTTAGCCATAGCGCACTTCATACAAGGGGTCTTATCGCAGCCACCTTCTTTAGCGCAGGCAGCGCAGCCGTCGCAGTCGCAGCCCTTTGAGTCGTAGTCGCTGTCAGCTTCTTTAGCTGCCATCTCGATTGTTGAACCTGACATATCGTTGGTCTCTCCTTCTTCTTGTTCGCCGTTGTACCAGTTGAATAGGTGCTTGAGAGCCGATACGAGGGTCTCAATATCGTCACGCTCGTCTGAACCGTCAGCCATTTCGCCAGCTTCTGTGATGATGAGCTGAGCTAGTGCGCGACGAGCTGTGTCGTATGACGCCTGATCGAACTTAACTTTGTCTCCCTGAGCAGCTTTGTGAAGCTCCAGGATTGTTTCAGCGATTGCGGATTTCTTCACATTCCACCCCTCGGGTAATTTATCGACCGCGTTTAGAGCGCGAGCGCGTTGGATTATATGTTTCTTTGTAGCTGCTGGATCTTTAGCGCGTCCGAAAGCTTGGATAGCGTTTTGTAGATCGGCAACAGTTTTAATTGGGTATGAGCCATCTGGCATAGCCTGGCCTGCGTCAGCTGCGTCCTCACGCTCTTGAGCTGTGAACTCGCGCTTTTCGATTAGCTCTTCTGGGACAGCTGCAAGTGTGCTGTCTCCACCGACTGACTTAGCCAATACGAGCTGACAAGTAGGGTTAGCTGGACGATCGACGAGTGAGAGCTCCACGATCTGTCCATCTACGATACGACCGTTAGCAGCCTTGTTATCGCGTACTACGCGTGGGCCTTTAATTCCGATTGAGAAACCTTTGAGAACTTTGTGCTCAACTTTGAGGATAGAGTTTTTGTCTACGACTTTGGCTGTGACGTAAAATCCGTCGCCCTTTTCTTCGTACTCAGTAGCGACGCCAGCTGCAATAGAGCTGTGTTGCTCACGAATGTTTCCACCAGACTTGAACCATTCTGGCATAGCTCGCTTGAGCCAGTCGTTATCGCAGATCTGCTGGTCAATATCCAGATCGTCTGAAGTAGCTTTGCCGTAGACGGTGAGTGTGCCGTCGTCGTTTTTGTCGTACTTGAAGATCTCTGCATACGAGGTAGCGAAATCATTAGCCATTGGTGCTTTCTCCTTGTTGAGTCTAGCTGCGATACTTTCAGCCCAGGATTTTCCAGCGTCTCCACCCCAGGCGTCCCACGCGACGCGACCTGGAGAAGGAAACCCCTTCTCGCCCTGATTAAATCCTTCTGCTTTCTTATCAACTTCGTGACGAGCAAAGAAGCTCACCATTCTGTTGATAGTTTCAGCAGATACACCTTCACGAGCTGCAAGCTGTGAAGCTCGAGCGCGACCTGTATCCGTGAAACCCCCGCCTGCGTGACCCTCAGAAATCCAACCAAGAGCCCGCTTCGCAGCTGACGCTACGCCTGCAGGTGGGACGAAACTTTCACTCATATTTAGTTTTTATGCCGAATAAATAACTGAAACAGCGCCTGTAGCGGTACCTGCGGCTGAAACTGCATAAAGAGAATCATTACCGTGCATCCATATTTGGACACTACCTGCTGCGGCAAGATTTTGGCCACCATTTACACCAACTGT
>JGI26470J50227_1000222_pt1 | contig 25803 bp, 49 predicted proteins | sample FreactTroBogLake_FD_50227 | JGI IMG/M metagenome (IMG submission 50227)
TATCTGTATCTGTATCTGTATCTGTATGGCAGTCTTTTGGCTGTGGTAGCTCGTTGATTTTCCTAGGTTGTCTCGCGTTCTCAGCCTGTTTATCGCGGAATTTCCCAGTTTCTTCGACCTCGTAATTCGCACGAAAGTTAGAGATAATTCCGTCCACGACCCGCAGCTTGCCGTGCATGACGAGCGCATCGAGGAGGCTGGTCCACTTGCGGACGCTGCATCCCAGGTGCCCTGCGATGTACCGGGCGTCGCACGGCAGCTGCCCGCCGCGCATGTAGATCAGGTCCAGGATCATGCTGTAGGCGCCGCGCTCCTCGAACGACATGCCGACGACGCCGTCGATGAAGTCGCGGGGATAGCGCTTGTAGTAGGGGAGGCCCTTCATGCCTGGGCCGCGGCGCGGAGGCGCTCTTCGTGGGCGCGAACGCCGTGGATGATGGTGCTGTGATCCCTGCCGCCGAACCACATGGCGATCCGGGGGTAGGAGTGGGGCGTCTCGCGCCTGATCTCGAACCAAGCGTGCTGCCGCGCCCTGACGAAGCGCCTGATGCGGCAATGGCCAGTCAGATCGTCAGGCGTCACGTCATGGATCGCAGCGATCTCGCGGATGATGTCGCGAACAGGACGGACGTCCGGTGCCGGCTGGTGGATCGGCTGATTGCAGCGAAAGCAGTGCCGCGGCGGTGGCGCCGAGATTGTGTCATCGATCAAGTCGATCATGCGGCCTCTGGATACTGGGAGAGCGACCATGTCGGCGCCCTCTGAGTGATGTTTCGGTAGGCGACCTCTCGCGCCTCGCGCATACCCTGCTGGGTGGCAAAGCCACTGCCGCGGGCAAGAACCTCCCCCGTGGATTTGACGATCCAGACGAAGCCTATGGTGGGCAGTTGTGGCCGAGGCCGCACCAGCATGGTGTACCGGCACTCCAGATCGCTCAGCGGGATCATGCGAACGCCTTCTCAGCGAGATCAGCGCCATTGACGCCGCGCCCAGGGTGGATGGTGATCCGGCAGCCAGTCGCAATACGACCGCGCGCCACGGCGCTGAAGGTCCCAGGCGCCGGCGGTCTGCGGTAGGTGATCAGGAAGAAGCCATCTCGCCGTGGGATGCAGTCCGTGCAGACGCCATTCATCGGTCGCCCCGCGCTTTCGCGTCAGCGAGAATTTTGGAGAGCTCAGCGAGTGCTGACGCGGCGTCGACCCGGTCGTGAGCCATGCGGCGTAGGCGTCTGTTCACCCTCCCGCGCAGCAATCGCGTTCTCAATCGCTCTCGCAGCCGCCTGAAGAGCACGAAAATGTTCTGTTTCAACTTCGAGTTTCCCCATCAGGTCGGTGATTTTGTCTTGGTGCCAGTCCTCACGGCTTTGGCCTGTGAGGCTGAACCCTATGAAATCGAGGAGGTCATATCCGTCAGCCTGGATGGCAGCGGTCAGCGTCCGCGAGCCAACGTGGCCCTTGACAACGTTGCGGCNGGTTTCAAGGTCGAGGTCCCAGCGCCGGGCGATTGTCTTCGCCGTGTCGGTCGGCCACCGTGAGGCGACGTACCGGCTAAGGCATCCGCCGAGGCTGGCGGCTTGTTGCCCATCACAGGGCAGGTAATCGGGTGCAAACGGCATTATAGCTGTCCACCCGATGCCGGGGGTTGTAGGGAGGCTGAAGGGAGGAAACGGCGATCACGAAAAACCGACCAGCGCCGCCTATTGTGCGGGCGATCAAACACGCAAGGACTGCGGCGATCATGGGCATCTACGCGATAGCCAAGCCTGCCAATCGTTCGACCTTCACCAGGGAGGCCGAGCGACAACGACAGAAATCGAGCGCGGCGATATCCGAGTGGCTCCAAAGCCGAAGCCTTGGGGGTGGCGAGGATGGAGATGTCGGTTGGTGACGACTGGCCCATGGCCAACCCTTGTAGGCAAAATTACCGAGCTTGCAACGGCATAATTATCAAAGAGCAGCGACTAGACGTATGTGGGAAATGTCCCAATGACTGATCGAGCAATCGACGCGAAGGCAATTCTTGAACGAGTTCAAAGGCGTATGCGGGAGCTTGGCCTGTCGGACCAGGAAGCGAGCCGGCGATCCGGGGGTAGTGTGAGTGTCGTCGCCAACCTCAAAAAGGCCGCCAAAAGGGGCGACGAAAGCGGCATAACCCTTCGCACTGTTAAGGGTCTCGCGACGGCGCTCGGCGTCACTGCCGAGTGGTTAATTTCCGGTGAAGCAGAAGAAATGGCTGGCGCATCGCCCGAACTGGGCATCAGGATGGTGCCCTTGGTCGGTGAAGTGAAAGCGGGCGCGTTTATGTCGGTGCAAGAAATGGAGGAGCCCGACGAGTTTTTGGGTTTTTACGACCCTCAATATGCAAGGGCTGATTTATTTGCTCTACGAGTTGTCGGGCGTTCAATGAACCTAAGGTATCCAGACGGGTCGATTGTCATCTGTGTGAATAGTAAAGAAAGCGGCATCATCGACGGAGACGACGTTGTTCTGAAGCGTTTTAATGGGCTTGGTCAAGTCGAAACGACCATTAAAGAATACGTGATCAACGGCGAGTCCCAGGAGTTCTGGCCGCGATCCACTGATCCAAAACATCGGTTGCCATTCATTGCTCCCCCTCCGAATTCGCAAACCGACGAGGAGTGGGAGGTCGTTGGAGTTGTGATTGCCGAACAGCGAAAGCGGCGGCGTGGCCGAGACGGCGCGGGTCGGTAAGGTTCAAACTGGAAAATACATAACTCGGTATTTTTGCCAACATTTGACTTGAATTGGCAAAAATACCGAGTTAGTTCTCTCCCTACACAGAGGGAGAGCCAACGTGAAAACTGGTCAAGGCCAAGGGCGATCTGCCCAGGCGACGAGTAAAATACCCAGCAGACAGGTCTACCGAGCCGCCCAATGGCTCGCCGCCAAGTCGATCCTTCGGGTCGAGCGGGCGACGGGAACGCGCGCCAGCCGGGAGCGCTCGCTTTGACGCCCCCGGAGCCTGGCCTGCAAATGGCGTGGTGTTCTGGCGGCGACCTCATGATTTACCGCGAGGACAGCCCACAAAAGGTCACCACAACCGAAGCCGCGCGGCTGCGGTCGTTCTATGCGCGGCGGCTTGAAAGCGGCCTCGACTTCTCGCAGGGCGCCCGAGATTACCTCCGCCGATGGGTGAACGACCTGGACCTCGCACTGGAGGCACAGCGGGAGTGGACGCTCTGCAGCGGCCCGATCTGGAGGGCCGCGTGATGTGCCACGACGACGAAATCACCGAGGAACGCACCCGCTTCTTCATGGTCTGGAACAAGGAAGACCGCCTCCCGCGTGTCGGCCACCCATACCGCGGCGCGGCCGAGTGTGAAGCCAAGCGGCTGGCCCGCCGGAACCCCGGCTACACCTTCATCGTGCTGGAGGCGGTCGGCAAGTTCCGCCACGGCCAGCGCATCACCGAGGGCACCACGGCGTGCACCCAGGAGCTCGAACCCGCATGAACCAGAGACCCGTTCCGCGCCTGTTCGATCAGGTCGTCCACGCCGCGTTCGATGGCGTCCTCATCGGATGCACCATCGCAGTCTTCTTCGCGATCATCGCCCTCACAGGACATCACGCATGACCATCGTTCAAGGCTCAATCGCCCCCATGGAGGCGACCAGGATGCAGCTTGGGCACAACAGCAAGCACACGTCCGATGACGTGCTGCATGAGGCCGCCCAGACCCGGTTGCGGACAATTATCCAGCGGATCGAACGGCTTGAGACTGACAATCTGACGCTGAAGGAGGACATCAAGGAGGTCTTCTCGGAGGCGAAGGGGGAGGGGTTCGACACCAAAATCCTCCGCAAAGTGATCCGGCTGCGCAAACAGGATGCAGCGAAACGCTCGGAAGAGGAGGCGCTGGTTGATCTTTACCTCAGCGCCCTGGGTGGACTCTGATGGCTGCCCCTCTCACCGGCCTCGCACTTCTTCGGGCGCCCTTCACTGGGTCGCAGATCAGCAAGCTCCCGAAGGAGAGCAAGGCGCAGGTCGACGAGCGAAAAGCCGACCGGACAAAGGCTATCAACTGCCAGATTTGCGGCGGATGGCACCACAAGAACGCGGTCCACTTGAACTATGTCGGCCACGCGGCTCTGACCGATAGGCTTCTGGACGTAGACCCGAATTGGACATGGGAGCCGGTAGCGTTCCGCGACGGGCTGCCGGCGTTCGATGCGACGGGCGGCCTCTGGATCAAGCTGACAATCTGCGGGGTCACGCGGCTTGGCTACGGTCACGCGGCTCAGAAGCAGCAAATAGACCCAGGCGCCCGAGAGAAGGAGGTCATCGGAGACGCCCTGCGGAACGCGGGGATGCGCTTCGGAGCCGCACTTGAACTTTGGCACAAGGGCAGCCTCCACGACGACGACGATGCGGAGGCGAAGATCGACAAGGCGAATAAGCCGCAGGGGGCCGCCGGCCAGAGACAGCAGTCGAAGGACGCTCCCAAGGCTGATCTGCCCACGAACACGCGGCCGGCCCAGGCGACGGGAGGCCTGAAAGATCGCGCCGATGCAGTCGAGAACGCCCTCCGCAACTCACCCAACATTGCCAAGCTGCAGGGCGCCTACAACCGCGCCTCGGGTGTCTGCGCCGCTCTCGACACGGCCGACCCGGAACGCTTGGCCGAGATTGAGGCGCTCTACCAGCAGATGGAGGCCGCCTTCATGGAACAACTCGAACGGGAGCCGGCGTGATGACCGAGATCTACACGACATCAAAGGGCGAGCGGAAGCGCATCGCAGACCTTCCATACCCATACCTTTGCTCGGCCCTCGCCAAGCTGGAGCGCGAGCAGCCAGACCGCACCGACGAGATTGAGGCGATGCGCAAGGAGGTTGCGGAGCGCGACGCCGCTCACGCCGCGGAGGGCACCAACCCTCGAGTTGCGCTCGGCGGAAACATGCCGCCAGCCGACCCGACGCCGGTCCAGCCCCCAACGGCCGCGACGTTCGTGGCCCTCAAGACCAACCTCGACGACCTCCATGACGAGTTCGCCAACTGGGCTGACGGAGAGCCCATCGACAGCCAGGCCAAGGCTGACACCCTGGGCGACCTGATCGGCCAGATCATCGCCGGTCGCAAGGCCACCGAGGAGGCCCGGAAGCTGGAGGCGGCGCCTTGGGACGCGGGCAAGAAGGAGGTGCAGGACCGCTACAACCCGGTGATCAAGCGGGCTGACACCGACGCCGATCTCGGGAAGTCCATCATCGGCAAATGGGAGGCCGCACAGCGGGCCAAGGCGGCTGCTGAGGCCGAAGCCGCCCGGGTAGCGGCGGCGGCGGCAACGCTGGCCGCAGCGGAGGCCCACCGCGCGGCCAGAGAGGCCGGCGACCTTGCGCAACTGGATGCGGCTGAAGCAGCCGTGACCGAGGCCCGCCAAAGCACCAAGGCCGCCGAGAAGGTCGAGGAAAGTCGGCCGGTTACCAAGCTGGGCAACCGCACAGTCCAGATGCGGACGCATTACGACGTGGCGATGGGGGACTTCTACGAGGCCCTTCAATACGCCACCGCCAACTACGCCGACGAGCTTGAGGCTTTCATGCTCGACCTCGCCCGGAAAGAGGTCGCCGCGGGCAAGCGGCAACTCCCCGGCATCACCATCACACCTTCGCAAAGGGCAGCATAATGGCTGGCATGAACCTCGTCGTCCTAACCGGGCGCGTTGGAAAAGACCCCGAAATCCGAACGTTTCAGAACGGGGATCGGGTGGCAACCTTCAGCCTGGCGACCTCGGAAACTTGGCGCGACAAACAGTCGGGAGAGCGGAAAGAGAAGACCGAATGGCACAACGTGAAGTGCCTGAACGACAACCTGGTCAAGATCATCGAGCAATACGTCCGCAAGGGCGGCATGGTTGGGGTGCAGGGCTCGCTCGCCACCCGGAAGTGGGAGAAGGACGGGCAGGACCACTACTCCACGGAGGTGGTGATCGGTCGGTTCAAGGGCTCCATCGACCTGATGGGCAGCAAGGCCGGCAACGAGGGCCAGGCACGCGGCGGGGGTGGTGGCGGCGTTCACGACGTCGGCGCTGACACGGTTGGCGGCGACTACAACGACCTCGACGACGAAATCCCCTTCATCACCAGCGCGAGCATCTGGTGATGGAGGAGCCCATTTTCGCCGTCCCGCTCGACGCGATTTTAGAGCTCGGCCGGTTCGTCTCGAAAGACGCATATCGCTATTGCCTTCACGGGATTGGGGTTGAACCCGTCGACGGCGGTGGCGTCGTGATGTGCGCGACAGACGGCACGACGCTCCGAGCGATCAAGGTGGAGGACGCCATGATCGCCGAGAAAATGATCATCCTTCCGCCAAGGCGGTTTCCGAAGCGCGTTCCAAGGCACCAACGAGGACGATGGTTCTATGTCGGCCGCCGGATCGACCGTTTGAACATCGTCGGATATTTCGTTCTGGCAGATGACGTATCTGGCGCGGCAAGGGCGATGACCCTCGACAGCCACGAAATCATCGGCAGCCCAACGGTGGATGGCACGTTTCCATATTGGAGGCGGACCATTCCCCGTGGACAACTGTCACGTCAAACGGGCGCCACGTTTGATCCAGTCTTGGTCGGTCGCCTTCGAGGCCAGTTTGCGGCTTGGGGCGCAGATGCAGACAGCCCGCACATCGTGACAACGAAGAGCGAACTCGGCGGCATCACCGTCTTCATGCCGCTCCGAACCTCGGCCGTGCAGACTAAGCACCCCACGGTCCCTGACTGGGCAGAGGTTGTTGAGGTCGAGACCTAGGAGGCCGCGTGATGGCGAGCATCACCAGCCCCATCGTGTTCCGATGGACAGGGGAGGCGATGGAGCCGCTTCCCCGCTTTCACAACCAGGTCAACGCGGATTTCGTGATCGGGCAGGTCTACCGGCTGGTCGAGGTCGAAGACCGTTCGGCCAAGTCGCACCGGCACCAGTTCGCGTGGATCAGCGAAGCCTGGGCCAACCTACCTGACAGCATCGCCGACGAGTATCCGACCTCGGAGCACCTTCGGAAGCGCGCCCTCATTCTGGCCGGCTGGTTCGTCGAGACGATCATTGACGCCGGGTCGAACGCCGCGGCGCTCCGGGTGGCGGCGCACCTTCGGCACAAGGACGAGTTCGCCTACGTCGCGGTTCGCGGGAGCTTCGTCATCGAGCGGGTGGCGAAGAGCCAAGCGCACGTGGCGATGGACCCGAAAGCCTTCGCGGCCAGCAAGCAGCGGGTCCTCGAAATCATCAGCGAGATGATCGGCGTCGCTCCCGAAACCCTTCAGAGCCATAGGCAGGCGGCATGAACACCACCCAAGCGCACAAGAAGATTTGCCCCATGGCGCTTTCGGCCGGCGGCAGCCGGCTGCAGCTTACATGCGTCAGTTCCGAGTGCATGGCGTGGCGATGGGATGGCCCCGCCGGCGGACCCCACCCGACAAAAGACAGGCGGCGCCACGGGCATTGCGGATTGGCTGGCAATGAGGTGGCGAAATGACCCTGTCATCCGACGAAAGGACCACCCTCTACGCCGCAGCGGCGATCCGCCGGAAACTCAACAAGGTGCGCAACGCTGCGGCCGCACAGGAGCGCCGTGAGCGGGATAAAGCCATCCGGGCGGCCCATGTCATATCCGGTGCGGAACTGGCCGCCAGGCAACGCCAGCCGCGCCAGCACGACCGCGCCTACCTCGCGTGGCTCCGCCGCGCCCCGTGCGTCGCGGGGATCGTCGAGGGCGGGTGCGACGGCGCCGTTCAGGCCGCTCACCTCCGCATGAATATCGCTGGTCGCCAGGGCCCGGGGATGCAGCGCAAACCCGACGATCAGTGGTGCTCGCCGCTCTGCGCGCGGCACCACATCCACGACCAGCATACGGGTTCGGAGGCGGCCTTCTGGGGCCGCCTCGGCATAGACCCGTTCGCCCTTTGCTCAGCGCTGCACGCAGCCTTCCTCGATGGCGCGGAGCCCGACGTTGCCGTTCGACACTTCACCACCCGCCTCGCCCGCAACCCCGCCGGCGTCCAAGGAGAGACCCATGAATAACGAGAGCCAAGAGCTTGCACCCTATACGCCGGGGCCGTGGACCTACACCCAGAAGATAGCGGCCGGCATCCTCTACTACGAAATTCGAGACGCGGATGGCGACGTGATCGGCAGCATGAAGTTGCTGGGGGATGCCCAGTCGGCCGCCGCGACGCCCACGCTATTGTCGGGGGCCGCGATGCTTCAACACGCCACCGCAGCTTTCGATGCGGGAGACCGTGTTGCTGGGTGGCTGTTGCTGGGAGAGGCGACCCGAATTTCACGGATCGGCGGATGCATCGCTATCGGCGCCGACCCGGACGAGGACGAAGAAGAAGACGAAAAAGAGGGCGAGGACACCAGCTACGCCGAGATCGCCGCCCTCAATGACGACATCCGCGTGCTGAGGGGGCAGCTGGCGGAAAGCCGAAAGCTGGTTGCAGAGCTCGACGGAAAGCTCAACGCAGTCGCCGGCCTCTTCACCCTCGTTGGTCAGCCCCGCGCCGCGGCCTGACGCCCACACAGCCCGGCGGCGATCACGGGCCGCCGGGCGACAGGAGACTGCCATGTCACAAGCTCAGAGCGTTCTGAACTACCTGCAGGAACACGGCGAGATCGGCCCGAGGGAGGCGCTCAACGAACTCGGCGTCTACCGCCTTGCCGCCCGCATCCACGACATTCGCCGGGAGCACGACGTCGAGACCCGCAGGGTGGAGGTCGTCAACGCACACGGCGACACCGCGGTGGTCGCGCGCTATGCCCTGGTTAATCGTCGGACTGCCGAAAAGGGTGCCGATCTGGCGATCCCGCCGGTCACTCCTGCGGCAACCGTGTGGCCAGAAGAACCGGTCGTGCAGAACCACTCGACACCGGGGTTGCTCGAGGGCGTCCGCCGCTGGTTCAAGCGGGTGGCGGCATGATCGACCATGGCGCGGTCACAGCAGAGCTTCACCAAGCGGTGATCCACTTCACCGGCCCCAGTGAGCGATACGCCACCGGCGTGATCGGGGTGGACGCGAAGGGGCGCTTCCAGAAGGGAGTGCTCATCTGCACCAGCGGGATCGAAGAGGGGCCCGACGATGACGGGTTCATCCGAACCCGAAACAGCATCTACCGTCTGGCGGATTGGGTGGCGGCATGATCTCGGGCAACAGCGAAGCCTCACCGACTTGGGCCGCCAGCACGATCACCGACGCCCAGGCGTCCGAACGGCTCCAATTCCCCCTTCGCCAAATCAGGAAGGTTCTGGACGAGCGGGGACTGTGCCTTAAGTTGAACGGCCGACGCCGGCTGACAGAAAGTCAATTCGCCGCCCTGCAGGAGGTTCTGACAACGCCATGCCCCTCTATCTCGACCAAAGGCCGAACGGGATCTGGCGGATCAGGGGAACGGTCCAGGGCGTCACATACGACCAGAGCGCTCGAACTCGCGTCCGCGCAGAGGCCGAAGCGATCCGGGTCAAGCTCGAAGGCCAAGCCTTCACGCGCGCGGTCTACGGCGCTCGCGCGGTAGCGACGTTCGCGGAGGCCGCGGCCGGATACATGGAGGCCGGCGGTTCGTCGGACCACCTTACGCCGCTGATCCTCCGTTTCGGGGAGACAAAGCTCTCCGAGATCAAGCAGGCCGTCCTAGACCGGGCGGCCCGGGAAATGAAGCCGAACGCGAAGCCCGCGACCCTTGTCCGCCAGATATATTCCCCGATGAGCGCAGTGATGAACTTCGGCGCGACGCAGGACCTGTGCGACCCGGTCAAGTTCCGCAAGCCGAAGGTGGCGAACGGTCGGGTTGATGCCCTGACGCCCGCCGAGGCCGAAGCCCTGATCGCGCTTCTCCCATCGCAGGTGTCCAGGCTGGTAACCTTCTATCTCGCCACCGGCTGCCGGGCGACCGAGGCGCTGGAGCTTCAGTGGCGGGACGTGGCGCCGGGCAAGGACGGCGTGGTGTTCTGGGACACGAAGATGGACTACCCGCGAGGCGTGAAGCTCGGCAAGCGGGCCATGGACGCGCTGCCGGAACGCGGCGTCGGGCATGTGTTTCTGAACAGCCGCGGCGAGCCCTGGCACGGCTATGACGCCATCAATCTGATGCTGAAGCGCTACGCCACCAAGACCGGTTTCCGGCCGGTCCACTGCCACCTGTTTCGGCACACCTGGGCGACGTGGGCTTACGCCTGCACCCGTGACATGACCTATCTCATGGGGCAGGGCGGGTGGAAGTCTGCGACGATGGTGATGCGCTACGCTCACGCGGGCACGGATAGCCTCGGCCAGGCGGTCATAGACGCTGGGTGGGCATTTTCTGGGCGTGAGATTTTCAAACCCCGCAAAACAACAAACAAATCAAAGTCTAAGCCGAAAAGTTAGCTTCATTGGTAAGGCTGAGGTCGACAGTTCAATCCTGTCAGGCGGCACCATTTTTCCCCTAAGAAAACAGTAACTTGCCAGACCGCCAAGGGAACGAGGCGAGAACCCGCCGTGCGTATTTGGGCGGAACGAAACCAAAACGCGCGGGCAATGCCGGGCAAAATCTGGGCAGTTTGTTCGCCGTTCGTTTCGCGTAGATGGAAAAATAACCACGCCGTCGAATTTCGACTGGCAAAAATACCGGGTTCGACTACTGTCAGGTCATGCCACGGGCGAACTCGCCCAGGAGGATGACATGGACACAAAAGACACCCCCGGCCCCTGGACGAAAGAGCGCCTGTATCAGGCGTTAAACGGCCGGGCCACTGATGCCGAGGCGAGACTGATCGCAGCCGCGCCGGAATTGCTCTTGGCATCAAAGGTGTTGCTGGAGGCTTTAATTGCCGACCTTTCCGCAGCGACCTCTTTCAAAACAGCACGAGACATGGCGGCGGCGATTGCGAAAGCAGAGGGGCGCGCATGACCAACGTCCTTCACTGCGACACCGCCTACGCCGCCCGCGAGGAAGACGGTTGGAAGCGCTGGATCGACAAAGTCGAGCGCAAGGCCGGCTTCACCGACATCAGCGACGACCTTCTGGACATCCTGATCGACGGGTATGAGGCCCGCTGGACGCCCCGGAGGGCCGCGCAGGTGGCGTTGGCGCACCTGGGGGTCGAGGCATGAGCGAGACCCCAGCGAACGTCCTGAGCGTCGCCCAGACCTTCTACGAGGCCGATCCTCAGGAGGGATACGACAGCGCCCTCAAGCGAGCGACGATTTACTGCGCCCGCGAGGAGCGGGCAGCCCGCCAATTCATGCGGAAGGCGGCCAGCGCCAAGCTCGTCAATTTCACGCGCAACGCACGCGGCTCGCACGGCTGCAACGCTCACGCAGCGAGGTTCGGACGATGACCTACACGCTAGTCGAATTGAACGGGGATAGCTGGTGCGTCACCAGCAACCCAACGCGAGACGGCTTCATCGACACGATGCGGCTGCGGGGCTTCGAGAAGATCGGCGTCCACCTAAGCAAGAGCACACGAGCAGAACTGCAGGGGGAGCCGAAGTTCGACGGAGCCTACGGACCCATGTGGGATGGCGACGGCAAGATCAGATACGAGACGCCGGAAGCCTACGGAAGGCTGAGCGCATGAGCGACGACCTCACCACCCCTAAGGGGGCCCTGGTCGCGGCATGGAACGCCGTTAACGCGGTCGGCGGAACCTACTCTGCCGAGGAGGAAGAGAACGGTTTCGCTGACGCTCACAGCGCCGCCATCGACGACGCCCTGCATGAGATCGAACAGCTGATCTCGGCCGTCGCCGCACGCGAGGTTGTAGGGCAGATCGTCGAAACCCGCCTGGCTGCAGGGATGCCGCTTAGCCCGCAAGAGGTCTACCAGCGCGGACGCCACGCCTACCGGGTGCAGCGCGGCCTGCCGACCACCTACCGCGGCCGGCCGGACGAGGATTACCGCCGATGAGATTTCGCCTGAACATTTCATCGCCGCACCACGACGGGTCGTCCGTTTCGGACGTGCTGCGGATCATCGCGGACATGGTCGACGGCGGCCAGGTCTGCGGAACCATCTCCGACCCATTCGACGCGGAGATAGGCACATACCTCCTTGAACCCGACAGCCCAGAAGGGGCCGAACATGAGCCGCATGTCTGAGCTTCACGCCGACCGTTACGCCGATGTCCACCTTCGGTATCTCGATGGCCTTCCGATGATCGACGACGACCACGGTGCCGACCCCGCCGACTACGATGTCGATCAGTATGCAGACGATCTTCTGAAATATGAGGTTGAGTTGTGAGCAAGCACACGCCGGGTCCCTGGACCATTGATTTCGAGCCTTTCACACGATCCGAAGAGCATGGCGGCGGGCCAGCGCTGTCCGCCAGGGTCTACGGCGCCGGGCCCGTCTATCGCGGCTCCGTCGTCTCGATGCAAGACGCCGGGCACATCGAGGGGATCACCTCCGACGAGCTCCGGGCCAATGCCAAGTTGGTAGCGGCGGCGCCTGACCTGCTGGCCGCCCTGCGCAGCGCCCGCGACGGTCTGAAGTGGTATCAGGACCGCTTCCCTGAGGCCATCGACGGCAGCGACGACGAGGCCATGGACGAGATCGACCGGGCCATCACCAAGGCGGAGGGCCGGGCATGAGCCGCTACACTTACACCGGCATCCGCTGGGGCCACGCCGGCCCAGCCATCTTCCTAGCCGCGTTCTGGACGCTGATCCTGCGCCTGGTGTTCGCATGAGGGTGCTCGTGGCCTGCGAATACTCCGGCGTCGTCCGCCGAGCCTTCGATGCGATTGGGCATGATGCGTGGTCGTGCGACCTCCTCCCGGCGGAAGACGGAAGCAACCGACATATCGTCGGCGACGCGCGCGACCTCCTGGATGACGGGTGGGATCTGCTCATGGTCGCTCACCCACCGTGCACACGCCTTTGCAACAGCGGTGTTCGCTGGCTCGCCGAGCGCGATTTGTGGGCTGATCTCGACGAAGCGGCCGCACTGTTTTCGGACTTCTGGAACGCGCCCATCCCCAGGGTCGCAATCGAAAACCCCGTCATGCACAAGCACGCGAAGGCGCGCATCCGCGGATACGTCGAGCCCGCCCAGTCGATCCAGCCTTGGCAATTTGGCCATGGTGAAACGAAGCGGACGTGCTTCTGGCTCAGAAACCTTCCGGCGTTGCGGCCAACGGACATCGTTGAGGGCCGGACACAGCGCGTTCATCGGATGCCGCCGGGCCCCGACAGGTGGAAGGAGCGAAGCCGCACATTCCAGGGCGTTGCGAACGCTATGGCCGCCCAGTGGGGTGGGCTTGGGATTTTTGACGCGAGGACAGCAGCATGAGTGAGAACCCTTTCCTCTGGTATCACTCCCAGGACGAAGAGTGCATGAGCCAGCTGCACGACAAGCCCATGACCTATGCCGACGCCCTGGCCGAGCTTCTGGCCCTCGGGGACTATGAGCCGGGTGACGTGGTCTATCTGGTCGAAGCCAACAGGGCGAGGGTCGGCAAACTCGACGCCGCGCGCATTTTTGAAGACTGGATCGAGTGCAACGAGGAGTGCTGGGGCGACGACTGGCCGGAACCGACTGGAGAGGACGTCCAATCCCTCCAGTGCGTGCTTGATCAGTGGATGGCCGACAACCCTGGTCGCCTCCCGGTGCCATGGAGCTTCGGAACCATGCACCGCCACACAATCACCATTCCGCTGACGACCGGCGAGATCCACCCCACAGACCACGATGAGAGCGCGTCATGATCAGCAAGGAAACGGCCACGGAACTGGCCCTCACACACCGCGAGATCGAAGTGGCAGAAACGCTGCTTGCCGAAGTTAAAGCGGCGATGGATCGCAATTCGTCGGGAGGAGATTTCCGAGACGTGTTCGGCAGGCGGACGCACCACTTGGAACTCGGCGTTCCGTCAGGCGCTACATCGAAGCGGCTCTTCCAAGTTCCCTACAGCCTCGCCGTGCCGGTGATTGAAGCCACCATCGCCAGCAATAGGGCAGTGCTGGCAGCGCTCTGCATCAAGGCGGCTGAGGAGAACCAGGCGTGACCCACACAGACCTGAAGCCGTGCCCGTGCGGCGGGACCGTCGAAACCAAAGATGTCTACGGCCTTATCTTCTGGACCGAGTGCAAGACCTGCGGAGCCAAGACCGGCAGGGAGCGCTGCCATCAGGATGCGATTGACGCATGGAACATCCGAGTCCGCACCCCCGACACCACCCCTAGCCACGGACCGGAAATCGAAGAACTTCTCGAAAGGGTCGAGCAAAACGCCAAGTTGTTTGAATATTACTGTTTTCCCGACAATGCGGACGCAATTCGAGGTCTCGCCACCGCCCTCCGCGCAGCAGAGGCCCGCGAGCAGAAGCTGCGGGAGGAGACGTTACGTCTCGCCGATGCTGCCGACCGGGTGGGTGTCGAGTATTTTGATACCGACGACATGGACGAGACCGTCACCGAAATGCAGGAGGCCACCTTAGCCGCCCGCCGCGCCCTTGGAGGTGAAAACAATGACCGTTGAAACGAAGCAACTTTTTTCATTCTCGCAGCGTTTTGACGATGAGGGCCAAACCGGCTTTCACGTTCAAATCACTGGAACCCCAAACCCGGAGATGCGCCGAAAAATCCTTTTAGCGGCAATGAAAGCCATTCAGGGCGAGTTGCTGCCGCTGGATTGCCCTCGCGCTGGACGCCTACACGGACCCCTTCGCTACTGCCCCGACTGCCCCGGCGGCGATGCTTGCGAACTGTCCCGCCGCGCCCTTGGAGGTAGCAATGACTGACCAAACCGCATGGCTCATCGAATGGCCTGCGTCCGACAACATGCCCGCACGCTGGTGGCATCCGTTGCACGGGTGGTGCATCGACGCCAACAAGGCGGCGTGGTTCGTTCGCGCTGAAGACGCTCAGGGTTTCATTGACACTCGGAATTTTGTTCAGGGCGTCAAACCCACGGAACACATCTTCATCGCCCGCCGCGCCCTTGGAGGTGGCGATGACTGAGTGGTCCGCTGTCGCCCGCGCCACGATTGAGCGTCTCGCCCTAACGATCCCGCATGACGCCACGTTGAAGGAGCGCAAGGCGGCAATCGACGCCGCATACCCGTTCGGCCCGCGCTCGCACTGGCCCTACAAAGCGTGGTGCAAGGCACGGAGGGCTTACCTGGAGGCCTATGGATACAAGGGAGGTAAGGCGCCCGCGCCGCCGTTCGATGGCTGGCAACGCGACGCCGAAACAGGACGCCCCATAATCCCCGACCGCACTCTTGGAGGTGAGCCGTGATCATAGCCTCCCGCATCCTCTACACCGTCCTCTGGCTGATCGCCGCCGCTGTGTGGCTGATCTGCCTGCCTTTCGCGTTCCTGTCCGAGCAGGCTGAGCGCGTCCTTTTTCCTTTTGGGGGGTGAGCTGTGAGATCGAGGTCTGGATTTAGTGGGGTGTTAGCTGCCCAAGCGCTTGCGATGGTGATGCACGGGATCGACATGAGGGTCTCAGAGGCCGAGCGCAACGGCCCCATCGAGCCGAGCCGGGCGGATGCCCGCGGCCCACCGACGCCAACGGTCGACGATCCGGGCATTTCCCGGCAGGTGCGCCGGCGGCTGCGCCGGAAAGGTAGGATGTGAGGGATGCCCGATGAACAACTCACCCTTGACGGACGCGGAGGTCGACGAGCTCGACAGCTATGGCATCCTGCTGGCCTCCCTGCCGATCCCGCAGCGAGCCGGGGAGTTGTGGGTCCGAGAGATCATGTGGGGGCGGATCACGCCGCGGCCGATGACGGAGCTCGAGCGATACCTATCCGAGGTGCACAGGTCGCCCGGCCCCTCACCGTCAAGCGCGCCACCCCCATCGAAGACGCCGTTCAGCGCGTCCTCACCCTCGGGATCGTCTTCATGGTGGGGATGCTGGTCGCCACCGCAATCGACCATGCCACGGTCGAAGTGAGCCGCCAGGAGGTGCGGGTCTGGCGCGAGGCGAACTGGGACTTGATACGGCGCACCGAAGCGTCATTGACTGCCGCCGCCGACAGCCTGTCGGCCTGCTACGAAGTTGCACCGACCCCGAAGGGACTACGACATTGACCGCCGAACAGCTACGCTACCTGATGAAGCAAATGGACATCGGAGCCAACGACCTCGCCCGCTTCTGCGACACCGACCGGCGGAACGTCGCCCGCTGGATCAAGGGCGAGCGCGAGGTGCCCCGCCTGCTGGAGATCATCTTCGCGGTGAGCCTCGACGAGAGTATGCCTCTGGAGCATATGTTCGACGTTCACGCGGCGACCGTATGGGACGACGAGGTATGAAAGCGCCCGCCAAGCCCTCCAGATTGCCCAGGACGGCCAAGAAGGCCGCTGCGGCTGCGACGGTAGCCCGCAAGCCCCGAGCCGCCCCAGCGCCGCCACCTGTGGCCGCGACCGACAGGCAGGCGGGGGACTACGTTTTCCAGATCGGCCCTGTGCCGGTGAAGCCGGGCTCGCGCCTGAAAGGATCAAAGTGACCCAGACCCACACAGACCTGATAGCTGAGGCTAAGGCGTATTTCACATCGCCCGCCGTTGCGACATCAGAAGCGCGGCGACACGTTGCGACCCTCATCACCGCCCTCCGCGCAGCAGAGGCAGAGAACGCGAGGCTGCGGGAGGCCAACGGTATTCTTGAAGACGCACTTCAGGAAGTCGGTGACGACTACCCCGGCTCTTCTTGTCAGGAATGGTGTCAACAACAGGTCGCCGCCGCCCGCCGTGCCCTTGGAGGTAGCAATGAAACTTAATCGAACGCGAGAGGAATGGGCCGGGACAAACGATTATCTCGTGACCGGAAAGGACGTTCGCCTTGCCCTTGAAGACCTCGCCACCCTGTTCGCCGAGGTAGACCGCCTGACTGCCGAGAACGCGAGGCTGCGGAAGCTCGCCGCGACCAATTTGCAAGGATGGGTCAACGTCGTGGAGCTTGGCCTTTTACCCATTCAGCACGTCAAGACAGCCGAAGAATTGGCCGACGCGAACCGCCGCGCCCTTGGAGGTGAGCTGGTCTGAAACGCAAAAACGCCCCCAGCCCACTAAAGGACCGGGGGCGTTGATGTGTCAGGCGCAAGCGGCCTTGTAGGTGCGGTTGTAGCCCTCACCCCAGAGCTTCGTCCCGTCCGTGTCGAACCGCGACAGCGGCTCCAGCGTGAGGGCCGGGCAGGGGATCGACTTAATCACGAAAGTTGGCGTCCGGGTCGGTGTTGACGGCTGCACGGGGGTCGGTGTTGACCCGGTCAGCGTCTGGGTCGCGCACGATGCGAGCAGTGTCAGCGACAGCCCGAGCGGCAGCAGCAGTGGCCAGTGCCTGTTCTTCAGCGACATTGGATTTCAGATCCTCTGTGAGGGTTGAGACTTCGCCCTGTTTGACCTCAGCCTCGGTGGACCGGGGCTTCATGAAGATGCCGAGCAGGGCGGCGAAGATGGCTCCGAAGAACGAGCCCATCAGGCGGCGGCGACGACGGCGGCGGGGATCGGCGTCACGACCGGGCCGGGAAGCGCGAGCGAAGCGATCTTGCTCTTGGCCACGACCGACAGCGCGTCGATCTCAGCCTTCGCCGCTCTGGCACCACGGTCGATGGCGTCCGAGATCATCGGGTTGGCGGCGGTGCTCGCGCCCTTGGTGGCCCCGGCCAGATAAAGCTCGAACGCCGTTCCGATGCCGTCGATGGCGGGGATGATCAGCGCGCCGACATAGGTGTCAGCCATATCGACGGCGTTGCCAGCGGCTTGTTTGAAGTCGGAGAGGATCACTGGCGCGGCGGCAGCGATGATGGGGTCAGCCTTCGCAGCGTTCAGCAGGTGCGCGGCGAACTCCGAAACGATTTGCTCGAAACCGGCAACGCCAGCGAACACCTTGGAGAAGATGGAGGACATGAGTTTTCCTATGCGATCATTCCGAGCGCGATGATCCGCGTCCGGTCGTTTCGTGCGAGCCAGCCCTTGCCGTATTTCCAGAACGTCGCACGGCCCTGGTAGAAGGCGGCGTGAGCGTCGTGGAAGTTGTCGATGGCTTGGCGGATCGGAGTGCGGGCCACGGCGGCGGCGGTGTTCGGGCCGTAGTGCCCGTCACCGAGGGAGCCGACCGCGACCTGCAGGAGGATGATGGCGCGACCCACGCCCGAGTTGACGGCGGCGTCGAACGCCAGCAGGTCGAGCCCGGCGGGCAGGTCGGGGCCGTGCGCCGGGTTGTAGTAGTTGGCCTGATAGATCGCCTTGGCCTCGTCCACGCTCATCTCCCGAACGTCGTCCGGGGTGACGGGGTGGCCGCGCCATGAGGCCAGCGTCGCTTCGGTGATGCCGAAGTTCGTGGCCCCACCGGGATCGTCAGGATCGTCCACATAGCCGCCCTCGGAATTGAGGATGACGGGGATGCAAGCGGCAAAGGTCATCGGGTGACTTTCGGGATCAGGCCCGCCAGTGGGGGCCTTGCATGGTGATGAGGGTGCGGCGCCCGTTCGGGTAGGTGACGACCTGGGTCTGGGACCATGACGAGGCCCCGGAGTTGTAGCCCTGGTCGAACGTCCCGCAGAGGCCAGCGGTGTAGACGCCGTCATAGATCGAGGCTGAGTGCGTGTGGCCGGTGTTCATCTTGGTCGCCACCTTGGTCAAGGCCAGCGGGGAGCCCCGAGAGCCGTTCGGACCTTCGTGGCCATGCACGGCGCACTCGATGCCACCGGCCTGCTGGCAGATGACATAGGAGCCGTTCTGAGGGACGAACGCGATGGTCGGGAGACCGCCGGGCCGGGCCTTGTTGAGCGCGTGACGGAAGACGTCGAAGGATCGGTCACCCGCTTCGATGGCCTCATAGATCGCCGTGTTCATGCGGAGATAGACGAGGGCATTCTCCGCATCGGCCCGCCATTCCGTTTCCTTCAGCCAGCGGTGCAGCGCGTCGTGGTGGTTCGAGGGGACGACCACGGTCTGACACCATTCCCGGTCGGTGAGGTGCAGGAACGAGGCGCAGGCCATGAGCCCGCCCTGAACCGATCCGCGCCCCTGCGTCCACATGGCGAAGTGGTGGAAGTGGTCGTTGCGGCGATGGTGGTTCCGCGCCTCGAAATCCAGCAGGTCGTGCATGATCTGGTGCCGAGGTCGGAGCGTGTCGATCATCGTGTCGGCGGTGACGATGTGATCCGTCTCGATGTCGAGCCCCCAGCAGGCGCGGGCGATGACCGGACAGAGTTTTTCACGATGTATGTCTCCCCACGTTATCGCTTCCACCCGGTGGCCGGCTGTGCAGTTCCCGCCCTCGACAAGCACGTCGAGGTCCTGAAACGCACCGTCGTCGGTGGCGTTGATCTGGCGGCAGAAGGGTCGGCCAGCTGCGTCCACCTCGACGAGGGTCGCGCCGATGACGTGGTGGAACTCAGCCTTCTGGCCAGCCTTCTTCTGCACGTAGTTCGGGACCGTGCAGGCCCCCGTGGTCATGATCAGTTTCGGCTGGCCGTGGATCAGGGTCGGGACTGAGACCAGCTGGATTTTCGCATGGGGGAACACGCCCCACTTCGCCCCGGTGTAGGTATCGAGGCCCGAGAGGGGCCTGGTCGCCGTGGGCAGGATGTTCATCTCGGCGCAGAAGTCGACCGGGCCAAGATCCACCCTGCCATGGCTCAGGTAGGGCTGCACGTCCTCGCAGAACGCAGCCGTCCGAACGGCGTGGTCCTCGAACATGCCCTTCTGGTAGGTGAAGCCTCCCACAAGCACCGTGGCGTCGATGAAGGCGGCGAACGCCAGGATGTTGCGCCAGAAGCCTTCATGCACCTGGGTGCCGTCCTGGGCCGCGGTGAGGAGGTATCGCCGCACACCTGGGGCGCCGGTGGTGTAGTCGCCCCGGACTGCGAGCTTGCAATCGTGGGGTCGCAGCTGGCGAACGAACTTGAAGCGGCTGCGCCAGGTATGATGGGAGCCGCCTTCGGTCTCCATGAGGTGGGTGATGGATAGGCTCTGGTTCGATGGCCCTGAGCTATCAAGCGCGGGGAGGTCGGGGTGGAGCTTGCCCACCGCCGACATGGCGCTCAGAACCCGCTCTTGCAGGTCGAGCGCCAGCCGGGGAGGGGCCATCAGCTAAAGGCGTTGGCGAGGACGGTGATCGTCCCGGTGTTGAGGTCGATGACCGTGCCGCTGGAGAGCGTGGCCCTGATCGTGAAGCTGTAGACGCCGGGGGTGATGCCGGTCGTCAGGGCGTGCCCGACGATCAGGGTGTATTGACCCTGCAGGGGAACAGTCAGGATCGCCGTCACCGTGCCCGAAGCGAGCAGGATGGCGGCGACGTTCCTGATCTGGATGGTGACGGTCGCGCCGGTCAGGTTGATGGGCGTGACCCCATCGTTTGCGACCGCCGTGCCGTCCACGGCCCAGTCCTCGCCGTAGTCGAAGGCGAGTGTGGTAGGGGTAGCCATGAGGGCTCCTTAATCGGAGATGCCGGTGAGGGAGGGTCGATTGATCCGGCCCGTCAGGGTGGTCCGGTTGCTCTGGCCGGTGATGGTCGCCCGGTTGATCCGTCCGACCAGCTTGTGGTGGACATACGGGAAGTAGACCAACCCGTAGCCGTAGACGGTCGAGGAGCCGCCAGCGTTGCCGTTGGATGCCGCCCTCGATGCGCCCGCTGCGACTGCCGCCGCGAAGCCCTGAGCGAAGGCGCTGACGGCCATGACGTAGCCGCCGGAACCGAGAGCGCCCGAGGTCGCGATGACCGTTCCAGGGCTTGCCGCGATGGATGCGCCGACCGCCGTGGCGGTGGAGGAGCCGTTCGCGAAGCAAGCCGAGCCAAGGTAGTAGTAGCCGATGGCCGACGTGCTGGCCGCACCCGCCGCCGAGGCGACAGAGGCGATGATCGCTTGGCCGACTGCCGAGACCGTGGCCCCGCCAGATGCGGTCGCCGGGGATGCCGCCGTGGCCGCGCCCGTGGCCGAGGCCGTGGATGCCGCCGTGACGGTGCCGGTCGAGGGCGCGATGGCTTGCCCGATGGCCGAGGCGGTCGAGGAGCCTGCCGCCGTCGTCACCGAAGCGACGATGGAAGCGCCGACGCCGGTCGCGGTCGAGGAGCCGTTGGCCGTCCCGACGATGCCGGTGAAGCCGGTGGCCGTCGAGGTGCCTGCCGCCGTGCCGGTCGCCGCCGCCGTAGCTGCGCCGATGGCCGATGCGGACGCGAGACCTGCAGCCGTCGCCGTGCTCGATTGAGTGAACACGCCGACCGCCGTGGCGGTGGAGAGGCCAGCTGCGACCGCCGCGCCGCCGATGGTGACCGCAGTGGTGCCGGTGGCCGTGCTAGTTCCCGCCGAGGTCGCCGGGCTGGCCGCGACGGATGCGCCGACAGCCGAGGCCGTTGACGTTCCCGCCGCCGTGGCGGTGGTGGAGGTGCCCGAGTTACTGAGCCCGCTCGCCGTCGAAACACCCGCAGCCGAGGCGACGGTGGTTGCGATGGAAGCGCCGATGCCCGTTGCGGAGCCAGAGCCGGTCGCCTGGGCCGCTCCGGGGGTCAGGGCGGTGCCTGCGCCCGTCGCGTTCGAGGTGCCCGCTGCGGAGCCCGCCTGGGCGACCGTAGCCGCACCGACGCCGGTCGCCGTGGACGATCCTGCCGCCTGCCCGATGGTGCCGCCATAAGCGATGGCCGTCGAGGTGCCGGATGCGGTGCCGGTCGCGGCGATGATGACCGCCGTGGCGGCGCTTGCCGTCGAGGAGCCGGAAGCCGTGCCCGCGCCAGAGCCGATGGCCACACCGACTGCCGAGGCGGTCGAGGAGCCAGCCGCCGTTGCGGTCGTCGCGTCAGTCGGGGAGGCGATGGCCGAAGCCGTCGAAGCGCCAGCTGTCGAAGCGGTGGTCGTGGCGGTCGAAGCGCCGCCAGCCGTAGCCGAAGACGTTCCGGTCGAGGTGCCTGCGCCCGAGAGAGCGTATGCGCCGCCAGCCGAGGCGCTGGACGCCCCTGCAGCAGTTCCGACCGATGCCGCTACCCCGAGACCCGTTGCAGCCGCTGTGGAGGCTCCTGTGGCCGTCGCCGTAGCCGCGTTCGTAGCAGAGCCGACAGCCGAGGCCGCACCGACACCCGCAGACGAGCCCGCAGCCGTGGCCGTGGACGCACCGACGCCGGATGCCGTAGCCGCGCCAGCCGCCGAAGCGGAGGAGCCGACACCACCCGAGCCGACCGCCGAAGCGGTTGAGGTGCCAGCTGCGGTGCCTGTGGTCGCGTTGACGCCCACTCCGATGCCCGTGGCCGTGCCCGCACCCGCCGCCGTGGCAACAGAGGGCAGGATAGCCGCGCCGACGCCGGTGACGGTCGCCGCACCAGCTGCGGTGCCGGTGCCGGTAAGGGTCGAGGTGCCACCAGAGGAAGCGCCGACCGCCGTGGCAGAGGAGGAGCCAGCCGCCGACCCGGTCGAGACCGAGTAGTTGTATTGCTGGACGCCCAGGCTCTTGATGTATTGACCGACCCATGGTGGGTTCTGGCCGGTGACGGTTGCGGAAGTCGTCGGGACGTAGCCGGTGGCGACCGTGCCCGCTTCCATTTGCGGCCCCCAGAAATAGGCTCCCGAAACGCCATCGCCAGCGAACTGAGTGCCAACCATCGCGAACTGAACCGCAGCTTGCGTTGGCCCGACCCAGATCGAGGGATATAGCGAGGTGGCAGTAGAGGCGATGGCGCTGATGCTTACCCGATACCAGCCATTGCAAACCGACGAACAGGTTGCCCCGAGAAGCGTTCCCGAACCGAACGTGCCGGTAAAAGCCACCAATCCAGTCGAGAGATTGACAATCGCATATCCGCCGTTGTTGTCGTTATAATCGCTCACGACCAGCCCGACGAAGTTGTCTCCATTCGCTTTGGCAAAATAGCTAAACGTGTAGGGAGCAGAGGCGGTGCCGGTGATGCTCTGGTAATACATGTGCGGAACGCCCAGAGAAGAAATGGGGGTAGCCGCAATCACACCAGAGGTCGTTCCGTCAGGGGCAACGACTGCCGCGCTTGCGATTGGCAAGCTGATATCGTTGTTCCAGGGAAGATTTGTCGTCAGGCTTGTCGAGTAGGTAATAAGGTTCGTTGTCGGAGCGCCGAGGGTCAGAGCGCCGAGGGGGGAATATGTCGCGGATGCGGTGGTCGTGGGAACGTAGCCGCCAGCCGACGCCACTCCAAATTCCATCTGCGGCCCCCAGAACAAAATCTGGGTCGTGGCCGTGGCGACGCCGTTCGGGACGTTGTTAGTCCCATCGGTCTGCGGACACATATTAAAGCCGTTAATCCCGGTCTCAAAGCTCGGGATCGTGGCCGTCGATGTGAAACGCTGCCACGTACTGGTCGCGGTGAAAACCGGGCCGTAAGTGTCTGTAACATTACCGCTGACGTTGTAGACAAATTTGCCGGTCCCGCTGACGACCTTCGCCCAACAGGACATGGTGATATTAACGCCCGATCCGGGGGGCGTCTGGGCGGCGCCATTTCCCCAGCCACCCGTAAAGCCATCGGAGCCGTTGTTCGTGCCGAGCGTGATGAGATAAGCCGAGGTCGCGTTGTCAGGACCGAGACCGGATTGGACGCAAGTCGCAGCAGTCGGCCCACCGAAATTGTTCCAGTAGGTGGCGTTCGTAAGATTGGTCGAGGCTTGCGTGTGGTTCGTCACCCCCGCCGCCGGGTAGGTCATCGCCCCCAGGCCAGCGGTCGTCACGGTGATCCCGGTCGCGGAACCGGAATAGGTCTGGCTGACCACGTCTGCGGCGCGGGTCACAAAAGAATTTGTAGAGTTAGGTATGTAAGAGGTGGCGGTTAAGCCACTTTCAACCTGTAACCCCCAAAAATATAATGTGCTAGAACTACTGCCCGTAAAGTAATCACTGCCCCAATTTGACGGATCACCGAACGTAACGGAAAGGCCTCCAGAGTAAGCAGTAGTAAATGTCGCAGAAATAGCGACGCGATACCATCCGTTGGGGTATGATGTTACAACAGTATTATAAGAACTAGTCCCGGCGGTAATTGCGTAATAAGGCGAATGGCCGCCCGACAAGTCCACTTCGACCAAAAGGCGGTTAGTGCCGTCATACAGTTGAAGAAATACATAATTCTGGGAGCCGGGCTTAAGGTAAACAGAACCAGTTGTGCTGTTTGTTCCAGTGCCTCCAAATACAGAGTTGAACCCTATGCCGTGGAAATTGTAAGTCGCGTCCGAAGTGATCAGGCTGGCGGTGTTGGTTCCGTCAGGGGCAATAGCGGCGCTGTTGGTGAGAGTTGCGCCGCCGCTACGGTCAACGGTGCCCGCGACCGGCGCGGTGGTATAGGGAATTACGTTAGTCGCCGCCGCCTCGACCAGCAGGCCCGAGGACGTGATGCGGGGAACATTCGCGGCGAAGGACTGCGTCCCGCCGAGGCTGTAGCCGCCGGTCGCATTGCTGAATGAGAAGCCCGGCAGGCTCGTTGCCACGTTCGTCCCGACGAGACCTTCCGAATAGCGGTTCGTCGTGTAGTCGGCGGTCAACAGGGCCGGGACGGAGGTGTTCTGGAGGAGCGAAAGAAGGGCCAAGGGCGTTGCTCCGGTAGGTCAAAAAGAAGCGCCCGCCGGGTTAGGGCGGGCGCTGCATCAGTCAGTCAGTGGCCGATTACGCGACCGGCACTTCTTCCCAGGAGAACCCGAACCACATGCCGGCCACGGAGGCGGCAGGGGAGGCCCAGAGGGCGTATGCGCCCGGCGCCAGGATGAGGGAGCCTTCGAGGTCGTAGATGCCGCCAGCGACATCCGTGGTGGCCGAGGAGGTGCTCTGCAGGAAGTTGTAGTAGACCGGGGCGGTCGGCAGGGTCGCCGAGACGTCCACCTTGCCGAGCGCGTTCTGGCCCGAGCCGATCAGGCTGGAGTAGGGCGTCGCCGGGGTGGTGTGCGTGACGTTCGTCGAGGTGTTGAAGCCCACCGCGAGGCCGAAGCTGTCCGTCGCCGTTTCGATCACGGACTGGGCGATGCTCGCCTTGTTCAGGACGAGGTTGACGCCAGATCCGATGGGGTTCGACAGGACGAGGCCGGTGTAGGTGGTGGCGAGGCCGACCGTGGTGGTCGAGACCGCCTGGGACGCCGCGAAGAACATATTCTTGCGGAAGGTCTGCTCGTAGTAGCGGCCATGCAGTTCGGAGGTGATCAGGTCGCCGAGACGGCCTGCGCGGGCGACGCCAGCAAGCGAGCCATCGGGGGTGACCTGCGGGCCGGTCTGTGTGTTCATTTGCATAGGGAGCGGTCCTTAAAGGGCGAGGTAGGCCGCGTCGCCGCGTAGGGCGTCGAGGTTTTCCGTGATGTTGAGGCCCTGGGCGATGACGGCGGTCATCAGCCTCAGTTCGGCGTAGATCAGGGCGAAGGCGAGGGCGGGGTCGGGGCCGAAGCTCTGGATCAACGTCGGCAGGCCGTTCGCCAAGCTGACGAGGCTCTCGGCGTTCTGGCCCCCAGCGTCGATCTGCATGACCGGCGTCTTCGCCGCGACAGGGACCGGGTTCAGAGACCGATCGATGTCGCGGACGCTGTCGCCGCCAACGCCGATATTCAGCGTGGTGTTGTCGGCCATGGGCTATTAGCTTTCCGTGATGGCCGAGCCGGTGGTCAGCTGGGGCGTGACGCCCGAACCGCAGACGATGGTCGGGGAGATGGCGCCCGAATACATCATCTGGCTGGCGCCCGAAGACGCGGTGCCGACGCTGAAGAACGACGCCGTGCCGGAACCGCCGGTGCCGGCCGGGAACGAGATGGCCGCGACCGGGGAGACGGAACCGCCGGTGACGGTGAAGCCGCCGGTCGTGCGCGCCACGGAGACGCGGGCATACGAGGTGTAGGCGATCTCGGAGGCGTTCTGGGTGTTGAT